>Ga0214923_10000525_pt1 | contig 57922 bp, 52 predicted proteins | sample LL1510_MetaG_FD_177993 | JGI IMG/M metagenome (GOLD analysis project Ga0214923, IMG submission 177993) | Freshwater microbial communities from Lake Lanier, Atlanta, Georgia, United States - LL-1510 | ecosystem: Environmental > Aquatic > Freshwater > Lake | place: USA: Georgia | collected...
TTTTTATTTTTTTTTTTTTAAAAATATTTTTTAATTTATTTTTATTTTTTTTTTTTTTTTTCATATACTTTTTGATATTAATATTTTATTTTAAAGTCGTAATAGAAAGTATAACTTGATATCTAAAAATCCATTAAAAAAGACACCTTTTTTTGTCGCAGAAATATCTGCAAATCATAATGGCTCACTATCTCATGCTAAAAAATTAATAAGAATAGCAAAAAGGTATGGTGTTGATGCAGTAAAAATACAAACATATAAGCCTGATACTTTAACAATAAAGAGTAATAGGCCAGATTTTAAAATTAGAGGGGGGCTATGGAATGGAAAAAGATTGTGGGATCTGTATGAAAAAGCGCAAACACCATTTGAATGGCATAAAGAATTATTTAATTATGCAAAAAAATTAAAAATTACCTGTTTTAGTACTCCATTTGATGAAACTGCTCTTGATCTTTTAGAAAGTCTTAATTGTCCATTTTATAAAGTTGCTTCCTTTGAAATGAATCATATTCCTTTAATTAAAAAAATAGCTCGGACCAAAAAACCAATTATTATTTCAACCGGCATGGCCAATCTTAAGGAAATTGATTTGGCTTATAAAACAGCAGAAAAGAATGGGACTAAAGAAATAATCCTTTTATATTGTGTTAGCAATTATCCTTCAAAAATTTCAGACTTTAACTTTAATAACATTAGAATTTTAAAGGAAAGATATAATTGTAAAGTTGGTTTTTCTGATCACTCAACAGATAATAAAGTTGTTGCTGCAGCCATTGCTGCAGGAGCAGAAGTTATTGAAAAACATATAGCTTTAGATGGTCAAAAAAAAGGTTTTGATCTTGCGTTTTCTTTAAAGGGAAGAGAAATCAAAGATTATACACAAGTTATTAAAGATACATCTTTAATGATGGGAAAAAATTTTTTTTTTAGAAATAAAAGTGAAAATCGGAGTTTACAATTTAGAAGATCTATTTATGCAGTTTCTGATATTAAAAAAGGAGAAAAATTTACTAAAAATAATATAAGAGTTATTAGACCAGGATTTGGAGTTCAGCCAGTTTATTTTGAAAAATTGATGAACAAAAAATCTCCATATAATATAAACTCTGAAACACCAATTAAGAAATTATTATTAAAAAAACTAAAAATTTTTGATTAAGCTTTTAATTTCTATTATTAAATCTATTAACAGCAATAAAATTTTGCGACATAAATGACTCTAAATTGTAATTATAATTATTAATTTTAATAGGTCTATTCAATCCAATTCTATATATTGAAAAATTATTTTTTGTAAAAAAATTATAAAATTTAATAAAAAAAACTTTAGAATAAATACTTTTGAAGCCTTGCTCAAATTGTATTAGTTTAATTTTTTTTAGATAACTACCCATGCCTAATAATACAAAATAATCAAACCCTTCAGCATCTATTTTGACAAGATCAATTAATGTATTTTTATTTAACTTATTTTTTTGAAAATAATTATTCATAAAAGATACAAAAGTAAAAAAATTTACTTTTTTTTTTAATTTGAGGTTATGATCTTTGAAAACACTAGAAAGCCCGGAGTTATTTTTGTCAAAATAAAGGAGTCTTGATTCTGTTTTATTACTAAAACCGACATTAAAAGTCTCAACATTGCCAAGATGGGAATATTTATCTTTTAAGAAGTTATAATTAACTTTGTTAGGCTCAATACCTATTATTTTTGCAGTATTATTATACTTCAATATACTATCTATATAATCGCCTCTAAAAGAACCTATATCCACAACAAAATTTATTTTTGTGTTAAAATATTTATAAAGAATTTTAACTTCGTGTGCCGCATCGTAATATTTTTTAATTCTATTTCTGCCAGTTAAAATGCTAAATAATTTATAAAATTTCTCCATCAAATCTAAGATGCTAATTTTAGTTAAAATAAAATTAATCATAGGTTTTTTAAATATTTTGATTGTTTATATTGATTTAGTATCTTAATGATACTAATCTTAACAATACTAAAAAGTCTTGTATAAAGTTATATATATTTCAAATGTATAAATTCGAAAAAATTTTTAATCGAAAGCAAATTAATTTTAAAATTAATTATAAGTTATTTAATAATAAGCGCATCCTGATTACTGGCTCAAGCGGCTCTATAGGAAAAAGTTTATTTAAAATTCTAGAAAAATGCAAAGCAAATATAACTTCCGTAGATATAAAAAATGATATAACCAAAATTAAAAATATTAATAAGTTAAAAAAAATAAAATTTGATTATATATTCCATTTAGCGGCAGACAAAAGAGCAACCACAGCGGAAGAATATCCTGGAAAAATATGTCAGCAAAATATAATCAGCACTAATAATATAATCAAATTAAAATTCAAAAAATTAATTTTTGCCTCTACTTGCAAAGCAGCAAATCCAATTACATCCTATGGAGCTTCAAAACTTATTTGTGAAAGAATAGTATTAAATGCAGGCGGTACAGTAGTAAGATTTGTTAATGTTTTTGATTCTAATTATTCGGTAACTAAAATATGGAAGTCTTTTGAATCTAGTCCTATCCCAGTTACAAACTGCAAAAGATATTTTATGAAATTGAGAGAGTCAGTTGATTTAATGCTTAAAGTATCCGAACTTGAGTCTCATAGATATTGTGTGCGAGGTTTAAAATTATATTCAATGAAAGATATTGCTAGAAAGATGTATCCAGGCTGCAAAATTAAAAAAATAAATTTACGATTTGGTGATAGACCCGTAGAAAGATTAGTCGGCACATACGAAAAAGAGCATAAAGTTAACAGCCAGATTAGTAGAATTATTGATTGTTGGGGAATTTGAAAAAAAGAAGCATATTAATAGCTATACCATTTTTTAATGAAGAAGCGGGAATACTTAATTTTTCTAAAGTTTTAAATAAAATTTACCAAAAATCAAAATTTTATAATAATTTTAATTTTAAATTTTTATTTGTCGATGATGGTAGTTCAGATAAAACTTTTTTTTTGTTAAATCAGTTAAAAAATAATAACAAAAATATCCCTATTACTATTCATAAACATAAAAGAAATCTAGGATATGGGGCTACATTGCAGTCTAGTATTAAAATTGCAAATGAAGACTATTTAATTATCTACGATTCTGATTGTTCTTATGATTATCAATTAATATTTAAATTAATTGATAAAATTATGTTAAGAAGATTTGATATTATAAATATTTCTTATAAACTTAAAAGCACAAAACATAAAATTAATTTTTTTAGACAGCTTCTCTCTAACGGGTCTTCCTTGGTTTATAAATTATTTTTTAAAGATATAACAAAAAAAAATATTACCGTGCTTACCTGCAGTTTTAGAATTTATGATTTAAATAATATTAAAAAAATTAAGATAGATTCTAATGATTTTAATGCTTGTTCTGAGATATTAATTAAAGCTTTAATTAAAAATTATAAAATATTAGAGATACCCGGAAAGCTAAAACAAAGAAAATTTGGATATAGTAAAATGAACATAATTAAAAACACAATAAACCATTTAAAGTTTATATTTAAAATAAAATTTAGTCTTGCTTTTATCTAAATTCCCTAATTAGTTTAGCTGGGTTTCCAGCGTAGGTTCCTTTAATTTTTAAATTTTTTGTGACAACGGACCCAGCACCAATTACAATATTTGATGAAATTTTTACAGGAAGGATAGTAGCGTTTGATCCTATGATCACATTATCTGCGATATCAGTTTTGTGCCATCTTTTAGGGTCGTTGATAATTTTTCCATCTTTAAATAAATCATTTGTAAACATAACACCATGTGCAATAAAACAGTCTTTTCCAATTGTTACAAACTCACATATAAAACTATGACTTGATATTCTTGTGTTGTCTCCAATTCTAACTCCTTTGGTAATTTCTACAAATGGTCCTACAAATACATTATCTCCCAATTCACATTCATATAAATTAACCGGATCAATAATTTTGCAATTTTTTCCAAATTTAACGTCTCTTATTTTACTTTTAATTACTATCATTTGTACTAATATTTTAAATTAGCAATTTTAGTGCGAAAAAGAAATATAAAAATGAAAAAAAAAAATATAAATAAAAAAATTTTAGATTTTTTTTTTATACTGATTTTAATATTATTTATTGGACGTAGTTTTTATAATAATCTTCAATATGGCTCAGATTTTCAAACTCCTTATGACTTATCTATTTATTTTTGGGAAAAAAATGATGTATTTCAATATACTGATCGTAACCCTCTGTACCCGCACTCATTATATATTTTATTATTACCTTTTACTCTTTTTGAGATCGAAATAATTAAAATTATTTTCTTCTTAGTTAACATTTATTTTTTAGTCAGTTCTATTTTTATTATAAAAAAGAATTATTTTTTAAGCTCTAATGAGACTAAAATTCTAATTTTGATTGCCTTCACGGCAACACCATTTACTAATATTTTAGCCATTGGAAATTTGTCTTTAGCTGTTTTATTTTTTATATTATCTTTTTATTTTTCTAAATCTAAAATAGCAAAAGGAATTTATTTATTTTTATCTTTTATTAAATATAATGTATCTTTTATTTTTATATTATATTCTTTTCTTAAAAAAGAATATAAAGTAATTTTTTATTTTATTTTATTTAATTTTATTTCAATTTTATTTTATTTTTATTATTTAGATATATTTAAATTTGAGAAAATATTAGACCCTTATATTTTTGCACTTAGTCTTGTAAATAAGGATGTATCAGGAATTAATAATGGATTGTTTTCTATTCAAAATCTTTTAATTATTTTAGGTATAAAAAAATATTATATATTTATTTTTTTAATTTTAATTTTGCTAATTTCTTATTTGTTTAAAAATAAAAAAATAGATAAGCTTCAAGAATTGAATCTTTTATTTATTTTCTCCACTTTGCTTGTTTATCATGGAATGTATGAGTTTGTGATTTTATTACCTTTTGTTGCTTATTTAATAAAAGAAAAAAAAAATATTAGTTTTTTTTATCTTCATGTTTTTACTATTGTCTTTATTTATTACCTGTACAGACTTAATCAGTTAATTTTAAAAAACTTTTTTTTAGATAAAACAATGTCAATCATTGGGTGTTTACTTTTGACAACATCTTCTCTTTTATTAATTTTTTCTAAATGTAGAAAATAAAATTTTTAATCTGAACTAATCAATATTTTATAGTGAAATCTATTATTGTATCTGAAATTTTTTTTACTTCTGCATTAGTTAAATATTGATTGCTTGGAATTGCTACTAAGTTTTTTTTATTAATTATTGCGTTTTTTATAGCAGTATTGAAAATAGGTTTAAGGACTTTATTTTCAGATAGTAATTTTTTATAAAAAACTTGGCATTGTATACCGTTTTTTTTCATGTGGTTTATAAATTTAGATCTTAGATTTTTTTTTAGGTAAAAACTATATATATAGTTGTTTTGTATTATATTTTTTTCGAAAATTGGAAGTTCAACAAAATTTTTTAGTGCATTATTATAATAATTAAAGATATATTTTTTTCTTTTTATAATTTTTCTAATTTTTCTTAAATTTTCACCTATTATATAAGCTTGAATTGTGTCCATTCGAGAATTAAATCCTATAAGTTTACAATCGCTTTTATCTTTTACTGAATGTCCGTTATTTTTTAATAATAAACTTTTCTTATATTTTTTTTTATCTTTTATTATAAGCAGTCCGGCATCGCCATAAGCAGATATAATTTTCGTTGGATAAAAACTTATAGCGCTGTAATCGTAATAATTTACAGTAGATAAATTAAGATATTTACTACCAAAGCTCTGAGCGCAGTCGCCTATTAAACTTAGATTGTTTTTATCTGCAATTTTTCTTAGTCTTGTTAAATTGGTTGTATAACCGAATAGCTCAACGAATATTATTCCTTTTATTCTTATTTTTATATTTCTAGGTAATTTCTTTAACAAATCTTCTAATTTATCTAGATCTAATAAAAAATTATATTTATTAGTATCAACATAAATGACATTCAATCCTAAAAATTTAATCATACTTGAACTAGCGATGTAAGAAAACGGAGTTGTTAGGTAAATGTCTTTTTTTGGATCTTTATCAAGTAATAAAGCCAACTTAAGAGCATCAGTTCCAGAATTGCATGAAGAAGGATAAAAAGTTGTTTTTAAATTTTCTTTTATTTTTTGTTCGACTTTCTTAATTATTTTTCCATTTATCCATAAATCTGAATTAAATTTTTTATAAATATTATTTAATATATAATTATTTTTTTCTTGTTTAAAGAAACTTATATTTTTTTTAATAGTATATGACATATTTTTTTAGAGACATTTTTTTTATGATAAAATTTTTTTACTAAAATTTTTTTATTTAAAATTTTTTTTAATACTGGTCTAAATTTATTAATGTTTAAATCAATTAATTCATTTGCATTTTTTTTAATATAGTGAAAGTGGGGAGTGCTTTTAGCAGGTATAAAACATTTTTTTCCAATAATTATACATTCTTCTTGCAGCCCACCGGAATCCGTAATGCAGAATAATGAATTGTTCAGATATGATAAATTTTTACTATAGTTAACAGAATCTACAAACCTAATATTTTTAGATTTATATAGTCTGTATTTTTTTAACATTTTTTTTGTTCTTGGGTGCAAAGATATAAGAATGTCAATTTCTTTAGAAATAAAATTTAAAAATTTAAAAATTTTTTGTAACCTATGTTTGCTATCAACATTTTCCGCCCTATGAATTGTTGCGTAAACATAATTTTTTTTATGAAAATTTTTTTTAATTTTTTTTTTTATTTCTTCAACACAATCAGTAATAGTATTTCCAACTATATATATATTTTTTTTAATACCTTCTTTATTTAAATTCTTTTTTTCTTCTAACCGTGATACAAAATTTATTTTAGAAATTTTATCTACAATTATTCTTATTTTATCTTCAATATAAAGATTTCCTTTGGATCTATAACCAGACTCGATATGAACATTTTTAATGTTTGGAAAAATATAATAAGATACTATACTTGAGATTAGCGTTGTGAAAGTGTCTCCATGATAAATTATAGCTTCTGGTTTATAAGTATTTATAATTTTAACTAATCTTTTTCCAAATTCGAAGATAAAATTATTTTTGTTATTTATCCTAATTGAAAAATCAGGTGTTCTAATATTTAAATCTTTAAAAAAATTATTAACCATATTTTTATTATAATGCTGACCTGATAATACGATTTTTTGATTAAAAAATTTGTCTAATTCCTTTATTAAAGGAAACATTTTGATAATTTCAGGCCTAGTTCCAACTATAGTTAGAATTTTTTTCATTCAAAGTACGAGGAATACAATTGTTTAATATTTTATAGTCAGATAATTTTATATATATATTACTAAAAAAAAATGAATAATAATAAAAAAAACCAAAATTTATATGTAATTGCTGAGATTGGTCACAATCATCAAGGAGATATATCAAAAGCCAAAGAGTTGTTTTCTCAAGCTAAGATTTGTGGAGCTAATGCAGTAAAACTGCAAAAAAGAAATAATAAAGAATTATATGTTAAAAGTTTTTATGATTTACCTTATGATAATCCTAACAGCTATGGAAAAACTTATGGAGAGCATAGAGAAGCGTTGGAGTTTAGCAAAGAACAGTATCTTGATCTTCAACAACATGCAAAAAATCTTGAAATAGATTTTTTTGCTACACCTTTTGATTTTTCAAGCGTTGACTTTTTAGAAGAGCTAAATATGCCTTTTTATAAAATAGCATCGGCAGATCTTAATAATTTACCATTGCAGGAATATATTGCTAAAAAATCTAAACCAATATTTTTAAGCACAGGAGGTGGCACTTTAGAAGACGTAAAAAGAGCTGTGAATTGGATTCTAAGATTTAATAAAAAATTAACCTTACTTCAATGCACAGCTTCTTATCCTTGCAATATTGAAGATATGAATTTATCTGTAATTTCTACTTTTAAAAAAGAGTTCCCCGATCTAATTATTGGTTTGTCTGATCATGAAAATGGTATTGATGCTAGTGTTATAGCCTATATGTTGGGAGCACGTGTTTTTGAAAAACACTTTACATTAAATCGTGCAAGCAAAGGCACCGATCATTCTTTTTCTCTGGAACCCAATGGTTTATACAAGTTTGTAAGAAATCTTAAAAGAATAGATAAAATGATTGGTAGTGGAAAAAAAACTCTTTTAGAAAGTGAAAAAAAGCCACTGTATAAAATGAAAAAATCAATTGTAGCAAAAAAAAAATTAAATTCAGGACATTTGTTAACCATGGAAGATATTGAGTTTAGATCTCCAGGAAATGGAATCGATCCCTACAGATATAATGAAATTTTAGGCAAAAGAATAAAAAAAGATATTGAGTATCAAGATATTATATTGCTTGAAAATCTAGAAAACTAAATATTGATGAAAAAAAAATACGTACCAATTATATTTCCTAAAACTCAAAACGCAGGAAAAAGAAATTGGGGGATAGAAAAGATTCTAGTTATAATACCAAGAGTCCTTTCTTTAAAAGAACTAATTATCAAAAAAGGAAAAAAAGGAGGCTTGCAATATCATCATAAAAAAAATGAATGTGGTTATCTTTTGTCTGGAAAGCTAAAAATAAGATTCGATGATGGTAAGGGAGTATTAAAGTATCGTATTCTTAAAACTGGAGATTGTTTTCATTTTCCTCCAGGCGCTATTCATCAAGAAGAAGCTTTAACAGAGTGCAGAATAATTGAAGCGTCAACGCCTCACTTTAATGACAGAGTTAGAGTTGAGGAAAATTATGGATTGAGAATAAAAGGCGGCTTACCCTCAACTAAAATTAAGCAAGTTCAGCTAAGATAAAAAATGTACAGATGTGTTGCCTTAATACCAGCGAGGTCAGGCTCTAAAAGAATATTAAATAAGAATATTAAAAAATTAAACAATAAACCTTTAATTTCTTACACCATAAAAGCAGCTATAAAATCTAAATTATTTGATCAAATTATTTTAGTCACGGATAGTAAAAAATATGCTTCAATTGGAAAAAGATGTGGAGCCAAAGCACCTTTTATTAGAAGTAAAAATATCTCGGGTAGTAAATCGCCAGATATTCAGTGGGTAAAGTGGATATTAAAAAAAATTAATTATACAAATTATAAAACAGATATTTTTTTTATTTTAAGACCTACAAGTCCGTTCAGAACTGCTAAAACTATAAAAAAAGCTTGGAATATATTTTTCAATAATAGAAAAAAAATTGATTCATTACGCGCTATTCAACTTTGTAAAGAACATCCAGGAAAAATGTGGATGGTAAAAAACAATTACATTGTACCTATTATAAAATCGAAAATAAAAGGGACTCCATGGCATAGTAATCAGTATTCAGCTTTACCAAAAATATATATACAAAATGCTAGTTTAGAAATTTCCTGGGTGAAGAACCCCCTTAAAAATAATTTGATAGCAGGAAATAAAATCTTTCCTTTTTACACAAATGATTATGAGGGATTTGATATTAATCTTATTGAAGATTGGGAGAAAGCTGAAAAATTGGCGAAAAAATTAAAAATTTAAGTATTTGTTTTTTATTTTTTTGAGATAATGAAAATAAATATTCTCTTTTTTAGAATAGATTATTTGAAATACAAGTCGACTTCCTTTTTTTACTAAACCACCACTATGAAACAGTGTTGAGCCATCAAAAGTTATCAATGTTCCAGCGCTACCTAGGATTGTTTTCTTTTTTTCTAAAATTTCCTTTTCTTCTTTGGAGTCAGCATTTAATTCCCACCCTAAATGACTATCAAAAGTAATATTTTTAGGCATCGAGTTGTAAATTTTTTTAAAATTTTCTGATAAAAAGGGTTGTGCTTTGTTTTTAAAGTTAAAATAATTAACTAATTTTTTTATTTTTGTATTTATTGCGGTTTCATGAATTATTCTACCAACAATATCTTGCGCTATATTAAGTTTGAGATTTTCATAAATATGAGGATAAACTGAAAAAGGACCGCTGTTTTCATTTACATCTGTTAAATATAAAATCGATTTTATAGAAGCAAAGTCTTTGTCGAGATGAACAGCAAGTGTTTTTGGTTCTTTTGTTTTTTTTTGATGTTTCCACCAGTTAGATTTTTCAGAACTTAGCTCGATAGCCAATCCAGAAATCCAAGAATTTTGTCCCAAATAATTTGATACAGAATTCATATGACCATTTAATGACAATTCTTTATTTAGAATATTAATGATATTTCTTATTTTCGCCCCCCCAGATATAGTGAGGTCTGACCTTTCTATTTTATTTTGTAATTCGTTTTTTTTTAATACTGCAATTTCAGGTTTAATTAAATTTAAGATATAGTCAATTAATTTTTTTTCTAAGTTTTTTATTGAAACTTTTTCTTTTAATAATTCATCAGAACTAATCTTGTTCGTATGATTTCTCTTTATATTATTTATAATTAGATTTTTAAAATATATTATAAAATTTTTTTCTAATTCGTCTACAAATAGATTATAAATTTCATTATTAGTTTTTATTGCTTGGAATATTTGATTTATAATTTTAATGCACTCATTATAATTTCTTCCATCTGACTTTTTTTTAAAATTGTGATTAAGATCTTGAATCAATAGTTCTAAATTAGGATTTATTTGCATTTTTTGATAATTATCATCCAATTGTTAGTAAGCAAAGAAATTTGTATATATCATAAATATATATATTTATTATTTTTTTGGTTTAATTGAGATTAGATTTAATATTTCTTCAAATAGCATCTTTTCTCCCTCAGTTGATAAATGATTATTATCACTATATAAAATGCTATTGTTTGTAATGCTAAAACAAATATGTTTTTTGCAAAATAAACTTTTTGGATCCAAAAAAATAACATCTTTGTTTTTTTTTATTATTAATTTAATGAAGTCATCAGTTAATTTGTGATAATTATTTACAGCATCAATAGGTACGTTCATTAAATCTAGGCGTTCTTTAAAAGTTTTTCCAATTTTAAAATTTTCTATTCGATATAAACGATATATCGGATCCCAGCCAGTAGGCGGTATGTTCCCAATAATAATCACTTTATGACCAGCTTTTTTTATTTCATGAACAGTCTCTTCAAATGACTTCAAAAAATGTTTGTCTCTTTCTTCTAAAGTCTCCCCCTTTTTTCTCGCCATATAATAATAATCACTAAACTCAACTCCACCAATACTATTATTAAAACCACCTCTTCCTGTATAATGAGCAAATCTTGAATGAAGAATAACAATAGATGGTTTAATTTTTTTTAGAAGATCCATTCTTTTTTCTTGATATTTTTTATTACAATTTTTGTGTTCAACATTATTTATATAAAGATTTAAATTTATTAAAAAAGGACAACCAGATGCAGTTAAATCAATAAGATTATAATTATAATTATAAGATTCTATATTAGCGATCTCAGTTAGTGCGCGTGCATGACTATCTCCCGAAATCACAATTCTTAATGGTGCATTTAAATCTCCTAATAAACAAGCATTTAAGGGGTCTCTAGAAGAACAGTTAGTACCGTTTAATTTAATTCCTTTAAAAATTTCAGGAACATTTTTTTTATTCAACCATCCAAAAATAATATCTTGTTTATTTATAATTTTATAATGCCCCATGAAACCAATTAAAAAAGTAAATACCGAAAATATTATTGAAAAAATAAATACTTTTTTTTGAGTTATAAAATTTTTTTTACGAAATGGTGTCTCAATAAATTTAAAACTAAAATATGCTAAAATTAAAGATATTAAAGTTAATAATGTATATTCTAAAATTGTTAGATCTTCAAAATTCATATGTCGTGCAAATACAAAAATTGGATAGTGCCATAAATACGCGCTATAACTAATTAATCCAATACTGACTAAAAATTTATTACTTAAAATTTTTCCTACTATAGTTTTGGGATTGGAAAATAAAATTATTAAAGAAGTACCTATTATCGGTACAAGAGTGTAAATTGATGGTGTCGGTGTATTTTTACTATAAGTAAATATAGAATATAATATTAAAGCCAATCCTAAAATACCTAAAAATTCATTTTTTATATGACTAGTTATTTTTTTTTTACGAAATAAATAGAATGCTATAAAAATTCCAAAAGATAATTCCCACCAGCGCGTAGGTAATAAAAAAAAATTAGCCTTGGGTTCATAGTATGAGCCTAACTGAGATAATAGTAAACTTGTTATAGCTAAAAGAATTAATATTGATAAAATATAAATTTTTTTTAATCTCCATATGAATAAAATTAGTAAGGAAAATATAATATAGAACTGCGCTTCAATTGACAGACTCCATGTATGAAGCAATGGTTTGAGCTCAGAAGCTATGTCGAAATAATTACTTTCTTGCCAAAATAGAATATTTGATGAAAAAAAAGATATAGATACGAGACTTTGTGAAAAATTTCTAAAATCTTTGGGTAGTAGAAAAAAGTAGGCTGTCGGAATGCATAGAATGATTATAAAAATAAGTGCTGGAAGAATACGTCTTGCGCGTCGTTCATAAAAAATTTTTAATGAGAATTTTCCAGACTTTTTTTCTGTTAATATTATTAAAGTAATTAAATAACCGCTGATTACAAAGAATATGTCCACACCAATAAAACCGCCACTAAATGTTCCGAATCCAGCATGGAATAAAACAACAGAAATCAAGGCGATAGCCCTCAAGCCATCTATTTCAGGTCTATAACGCAATTTTTTATATTAAGATTAATATATAATTTTATATATCGATAATTAATTAGTATAGTTTTTTATGAAAAAAAATAAAATTAATTTTGCTATTCTTTCTACAATTGATAATCCTTTATTATATTTATATTTGAGAGAATGTATAAAATATAGAGTTAGAAATATACATGTAATTTGCGATTCAAAGTTACTTTCCGATAAAGATGTTACTATTTTAAAATTTAGAATTGGGAATTATCTTGAAACTCGAAATATATATTGTTTAAAAAAAAAATATCCATTCTTTTTAGTTGATAATCATAACAGTAATGAAACTTTAAAGTTAATCAAAAAATTAAATATCAGCTGCGCTTTAAATGCTGGAACACCAAGAAAATTATCAAAAAAATTTATCAAGTTTTTTAAAAATGGTGTTTTAAATATTCACCCTGGATTGTTGCCATACTATAGAGGATGTACAGCAGTTGAGTGGGCAATTTATAATAATGATAAAGTCGGAAATACTATTCATTTTATGGATCAAGAGTATGATTCTGGACCAATAATTAAAAAACAACATTATAAATTTAATAAGAACATGGATTATAAATCAATAAGAACATCGGTATATAAAAAAGGGAGCCAATTGGCTGCCAAGACATTATTAAAAATGCAGAATGGTTTGCTAAAAATTTCAAGTGCCGAAACACAAGATCTAAAAAAAGCAAGATATTGGAAACCAATTCCTAAAAATTTAATGCAAGAAGTTTTATGTAAATTAAAAAATAAGAAGTATAAATATCAAACCATTTAAATCTATGAAAATAATTCCTTACAGCAGACAATTTATAGATCAAAGTGATATAAGGCAGGTATCCAAATCTCTTAAATCTGATCTGATAACGACAGGAAAATATGTACAAAAATTTGAGAATGCAGTAAGGAAAAAAATTAATTCAAAATTTGTTCTATCATGTAGTAGTGGTACTGCGGCACTTCATCTTTCTTTTTTAGCGATTAATTTAAAAAAAAACGATGTAGTAGTAATGCCATCTATAAATTTTATTGCATCCTACAATCTATGTAAGTCATTAGGTGCTAAAATTTTTTTAGCTGATGTTGATAAATTTACCGGACAAATGACTCCTAAGACTTTAATTGAATGCATTAAAAAAAACAAAATTAAAAAAATAAAGTTATTAATAACGATGTACCTAGGGGGTTATCCAGAAAATGTTAAAGAGTTTTATTTAATAAAAAAAAAATTTAATTGTTTATTAATTGAAGATGCCTGTCATGCTTTTGGCGCAAAATATAAATTAAAAAATAAATTTTTTAATATAGGCTCATGTAAACACTCTGATTTATGTGTATTTTCTTTGCATCCTGTAAAAACTATAACTTCAGGCGAGGGAGGCATTTTAACTACAAATAACAAAAAATTATATCAGCGCGCATTATCTTTGAGATCGCATGGCATAATTAGAAATAAAAATTTTCACTGGAAGTACAATGTTTTTTTAAATGGATTTAATTATAGGTTGAGCGATATAAATTGTGCCTTAGCATTATCGCAATTTAAAAAAATAAAAAAATTTATTACTTTTCGAAAAAAAATCTTTAATTTTTATAAAAGAGAATTTAAAGATTTAAAATTCATAAAGATCCCGAGATATAGCTTGAATAATTATCCTTCATATCACTTATTTGTAGCTATCTTTAATTTTAAAAATTTTACAAAAGATAAATTTCTTATTTATTTAAAAAGAAAAAAAATTATTGCTCAATTTCATTATATCCCTATTTATAAATTTTTAATTTATGATAAAAAATTAAAACTATCCTCAGCGGAAATGTATTTCAAGTATGCAGTCAGTTTGCCAATTTATTATCCAATAGAATTAAAGCGCGTCAAAAAAATTGTTAAATTAATTAAATATTTTTTTAAAAATCAAAAATAAATTTATGAATCAAAAAAATATTTTTTTAAAATACGAAGGAAATAATTATTTTAGAAGAAATGAACATAATTCGATTGATCGTAATATTAGATTTATTGAAAATCTAATAGCAAAAAAATTTAAAAAAAATAATTATTTATTAGAGATAGGATGTGGCAACGGAAGACTTCTTAATTCTTTAAGTAAAAAAAAAAATTTTATTCTTTACGGATTGGATCCTTCGAAGAAAGCTATTCAAACTTTAAAAAATACTAGTATAAAATGTAGAATTGGTACAGCTGATCAATTAAATTATAAGTCAAATTTTTTTGATATAGTAGTTTTTGGTTTTTGTTTATACTTGGTTGATAAAAGTCTGCTTTTTAATGTTGCAAGCGAAGTTGACAGAGTTGTAAAAAAAAATGGATATGTTTTGATTTATGATTTTTTTAAGAAAAAATCTAAAACTTATAAATATATTTATAATAAAAAAATTTTAACACATAAAATGGACTTTTCTAGAATGTTTTTGTGGCATCCTAGTTATAAGATAATTTTTAAAAAAATAGGGGATCACAAAAATATAATAAAAAAGACTAAAAATACTAATAATGCTGTCTCAATTATTTTATTAAAAAAATGCAATACTTAAATAAAAAAGACTTAGCCTATTATTCTGGTGCAAAAGTTATTAAAAAAAAATTTAAACAATATAACTCCATAGGTACAGAAGAATTAAAAGCGGTAAGAAAAGTTATTAAAAGTGGTAAATTATCATCTTTTATTGCTGGTAATTTAGAAGGAGGTTTTTATGTTCAAAAGTTTGAAAAATATTTAGAAAAATTTTATAAAGTAAAACATGCGGTAAGTGTTAATTCATGGACTTCCGGTTTGATTTGCGCCGTAGGCGCCTTAGATATTGAGCCTGGAGATGAAATAATAACTACCCCATGGTCGATGTGTGCTTCAGCGACATCTATTCTGCATTGGAATGCAATCCCGGTTTTTGCTGATATAAGCAAAAAAGATTTTTGTATAGATCCGAAGAGTATTAGGGATAAAATTTCAAGAAAAACAAAAGCAATATTAGCAGTAGATATTTTTGGAAGAAGTTGCAAAATTGACGAAATAAAAAAAATTACCATGGGGACAAATATAAAAATAATTACAGATAGCGCTCAATCCCCATATTCATTTTACCAAAATAAAATTACAGGAACAATTTCAGATGTTGGTGGATTTAGTCTTAATTATCACAAGCATATTCATACGGGAGAGGGAGGTGTATTAGTTACCAATGATTCTGTTATAGCAAAAAGATTGAAATTAATTAGAAATCATGCAGAAGCTTACTCCTATTTTAAGAAAAATTCTGACCTTCAAAATATGCTAGGTTTTAATTTTAGGATGGGTGAAATTGAGGCTTCTATAGGAATTGAACAATATAAAAAATTAAAGAATATATTAAAAAAAAGAAATAAAATTTTAAATTTTTTAACATTAAATTTAAAAGATTTAAAAGGGTTAGAGTTGCCAGAAATAAACTTAGATTTTAATCATAATTTTTATATATATCCTTTAGTTTTGAATTTAGAAAAAATTCCCTATTCTAGAAAATTTATTTTTCAATGCCTGCAAGCAGAAGGAGTTCAGGGGTTAAATGAGGGATATAGTAATATTCATTTGCTTCCATTATTTCAAAAAAAAATTGCCTATGGTAAAAGCGGTTTTCCTTGGTCAGTCTATAATAAACATATTAACTATAAAAAAGGTATTTGTCCTAATGCAGAAGAATTGCATGAAAAAAGCTTTATAGGAATAGAGGTTTGTTTGTTCGACTTTTCCGCCAAAGATGTTCTAAATATTGCTCATGCTTTTAAGAAAGTTTGGAAGTGCTTAGGAATTTATTAAAAAAAAAAATATTAGCAATTTGTAACGATGCTGGCGGTGCCAATTTAATTTATTTTTTTTTAAAAAAAAAAAAAATCAAATATAATTCTTTCTTAGAAGGACCGGCAAAAAAAATTTTCCAAAAAAATCATAAAAATAATAAAAAAAACTTAAAAGCATTAATTAATAAAGCAGATATAATTTTTTTAGGTACTGGAAAAGGTAGCTTGGAATACAAAGCTTTAAAAATAGCTAATTTTTATAAAAAATATTCAATAGTTTTTTTGGATAATTGGGTTAATTTTAAAATTAGGTTTAACAGAAAAAACAATTTTTTATTACCGAACGAAATGTGGGTTTTTGACGAACATGCATATAAAATTGCTCTAAAAACTTTTAATAAAAAAGTTTTAATTAAAAAAAAGAAAAACTATTATTTTGAATTTTTAAGAAAAAAAAAAAAAAATATATTAAATAAAAATAAAGTGGTTTATTTTTCATCAAATTATGATAGTTTTAAAAAATTTTCAGGTCTTAATAAAAATTTTGATATCAAAATCCTAAACAATCTTTTAAAAAAAAAAAATATTATTAAAAGTATTTTAAATATTAAAGATCTTAAGATTGACATACTACCACACCCTTCCGAAGATTCTAAAAAATATTATTATATTTCAAAAAAATATTTAAATTTTGTAAAAATTCTGCATAAAATAAAATTAGTAAATATAATTAGAAATTATAATTATGCAGCAAGTACAAATTCTTATGCGTTATATATGGCAAAAAAACTTGGATTAGTTACTTTTAATAATATAAAAAAAACCGGCATTCACAACTCTATGCCACGCAATTATATTGATTATATAATCTGAAATTTTCAATTTAATTTAGAAAATTATACTATTTTGCTATAAGTTATTATTATTTATTTCTAGGTTTATTATAATGCAATTATCTTTAGGTACTGCAAATTTTGGCTATTGCTATGGCTTCAAAAATAAAAAAATAAGTCTAATTTCAGCAAAAAAAATTTTATTAAATGTAAAAAAACATAAAATTAGTAATATCGATGCAGCATTTGATTATTATAGTTTTTCGAATATTTTACCTAAGTTAGAGATTAATTCTTTTAAATTTAATGCAAAAATTAAGTTTAAAAACAAAAATTTTAATTACGAAACTTTAGAGGAAAAAATTAGGAAAGCATTGCTAACTTTAAAAATAAAAAACTTTGAATGTCTAATGATACACGATTTTTATTTGCTTTCTAAAAAAGAAATAATCAAGACTAGCTTGTTATTAAAAAAATTAACACAAAATCGTTTAATAAAAAAAGTTGGTATTTCAATTTATTCTCCAGAAGAACTAGTAAAGACCTGGCCAATTTGGAGACCGGATACTGTTCAGTTGCCTTTAAATTTAATTGATAAAAGATTCTTAGAATCGGGTTGGATTAATAAATTAAAGAGAAATAATATTATGATTGAAGTGCGTTCAGTCTTTTTACAAGGAACTCTTTTATCTTCAGTTAATAATATAAAAAACGAAAAACTTAAAAATATTGTAGAAAAATTTGTAATTTGGTCAAATCAGCGTAATATCCCAAGAGTTAAAGCTTGTTTATCTTTTATAAAAGAACAAAATATAGATAGAATAATATTTGGTACGGAAAATAAAAATCAGCTGAATCAATTCATGATAGCATTCAAAGCCAAAAGATGCGTGTATCCGAATAATCTTTTTCAAAAAAATAAATATATAATAGATCCCAGGTATTGGTGATATTTGCTAATTTATGAACCGTAATTTATTATTTTGGAATATAGCTAAAAAAATTATACCTACAGGGAATTCATTCTTAAGTAAAAATCCATCTAGATTCTATAATTCTAATTGGCCAATATATTTTTCTAAATCAAAAGGTTGCATAGTTTGGGATCTTAATAACAAAAAATATTATGATTTTTCATATATGGGCGTTGGAACTAATTTATTAGGTTATTCAAATAAATATATAGATAATCTCGTTATAAAAAATATAAAAAAAGGCAATATGACAACACTTAATTGTCACGAAGAAGTCATTTTATCACAAAAGTTAATTAAAATTCATTTTTGGGCCGATATGGTAAGATATGCAAGAACAGGAGCTGAAGCCAATTCAATAGCAATAAGACTCGCAAGAGCTTTTACAAAAAAAAATAAAGTAATAATTTGTGGCTATCATGGTTGGCATGATTGGTATTTATCTGAAAATTTAAAGAAAAAGAATTATTTAGATACTCATTTATTTCCCAATCTAAAGACAGAGGGCGTACCAAAACAATTAAGCAAATTGACTTATTCTATATTATATAATGATTTAGAAAGGCTAAAAGAAATAGTGTCGAAAGATAAAGATATAGCTTGCTTGATAATGGAAGTTGAGAGAGATCAAAAGCCAAGAGATAATTATTTAGAAGAGATTAGAAAAATTTGTTCACAAAATAAGATAGTTTTAATATTTGATGAATGCACAACTGGTTTTAGAGAAACGTATGGTGGCATTCATTTGAAATACAAAGTCTATCCAGATATTGCAATGTTTGGAAAAGCAATTGGAAATGGATACGCGATAACTGCAATTTTAGGTCGAAAATCTATAATGAAATGTGCAGAAAGAACATTTATGAGTAGTACTTTTTGGTCTGAAAGAATCGGGTTTACAGCAGCTATAGCGGTTTTGGATATAATGAAAAAAACTAAATCTTGGTTAAAAGTAAAAGAGAAAGGAATCTTTATTAAAAAACAATTAAGTAAAATATCAAAAAAATATGGTTTGAAAATTAAAATATCTGGATTAGATTCCTTAATTAGATTTGAATTTATTAATATAAGAAATAAAAATATTTTTTATAAAGAGTTTATAAATCAAATGCTAAAAAAAGGTTTTTTAGCATCTAATGTGTTGTATTTAAGTGTATCGCATTCAAATAAATTAATTAAATTATATCTAAAAAGTTTTGATCAAACTTTAAAAATAATTAATGTCACAAATTTGCGCAATAATTGAAGCCAGAACTTCATCAACCAGGCTACCTGGAAAAGTATTATTAAAAATAAAAAAAAAAACTATTTTAGAATATTTAATTAATCAACTCAAAAAAGTTAAGAAAATTAACAAGATTATTGTTGCTACGACTTCAAATAAATCAGATGATCAAATCATCAGAATTGCAAAAAAACTCAAAGTAAATTTTTATAGAGGTGACGAAGATAATGTTTTGCAAAGAGTAATAAAAGCAGCTAAATCTTTTAAAGTAAAAACTATAGTTAGAATAACGTCAGATTGTCCGTTGGTAGATCTAGAATTAATTGGTCAGTTTATAGAGATATATCTTAAAAATGATTTTGACGTAGTCACTAATGCTCATCACAGAAGTTACCCAGATGGTATGGATATAGAAGTAATTAAATCAAAATCTTTAATTAAATCTTATAGGTACGCTACTAATAAATATTTGAGAGAGCACACAACGCTAAGCATATATAAACATAAAAATTTATTTAAGATATGCAATATTATTGCTCCACATAGTCAGTTTTTTCCAGAACTCGGATTAACTTTAGATGAATATAAAGATTTTATATTAATAAAAAAAATAATTAGCCATATTACGGATAACAAAAAAAGTAATTATTCTTGTAAAGAAATTATCGATTTATTAGATCGTAAAGGTTGGAAAAATATCAATAAAAGTGTTAAAAGAGTCAAGCATAAATATTTAATTTAGCTAATAGTCTTAATATAAAAATTTAATTTAATACGATTTAATGTACAAATTTCGAAACAAATCTATTTTGATAACAGGTGGAACAGGATCTTTCGGAAAGTCTTTATTAGATACTTTATTAAAAAAAGAGTTTAGTTTTAAAAAAATCGCCATTTTTAGCAGAGATGAATTAAAACAGCATGATTTGCAAGTTCTTTACCCTGCAAAAAAATATCCTACTTTAAGATTTTTTTTAGGAGATATTAGAGACAAAGATAGGTTAACTTTTGCAGTGAAAGAATTCGACATAGTAGTTCATGCCGCTGCATTAAAACAAGTGTTGTCATCAGAGTATAATCCATTTGAATTTATAAAAACAAATATAATTGGAACTCAAAATGTAGTTGATGCCTGCTTGTCTTCGAATGTTCAAAAGGCAATTTTATTATCAACGGACAAATCAGTTTCTCCTTCAAATTTATATGGAGCAACTAAATTATGTGCTGAAAGAATATTTATAAATTCACATAATATTAAAGGAAATAGAAATATTGCTTTTTCAGTTGTTAGATATGGAAATGTATTTGGTAGCAGAGGTTCCGTTTTGCATGAATTCTTTAAACAAAAAGATAATGGGGAATTTCTGATAACGGATTTAAGAATGACTAGATTTCATATCACTTTAGAGCAGAGCGTTGATTTTGTTATTAATTCAATTTTAAATTGCAAAGGAGGTGAAATATTTATTCCCAAAATTCCTTCTTTTTATGTAAAAGATCTTGCAAAAGCAATTTCTAGTAATACCAAGATTATCGAAACAGGCATCAGGCCCGGAGAGAAAATACATGAAGAATTAATATCAAAAAATGAATCTTGCACAATTATTGATAAAAGAAATTATTATATTTTACATACTAATTTGGGTCACGTTCACAATAATAAAAATAATAAAAAATATAACCTTGATTACTCCTCAAAAAATAATAATAAATTTCTTACAGTTAATCAGCTTAAAGAAAATATAAAATATTATTACAAAAAGTTGTAAAATATTTTATGAATAGAATTAGATCATTAGTTATCGGATTAGGTAACGTAGGATTAAACTACGATAACAATAAAAAAACAATATTTACTCACTGCAAATCATTATATAAACATAAAAAATATAATTTAGTTGGTGCCGTAGATATTGATTCCAAGCAATTAAATAAATTTTCTGCAACCTATAATCTTCCTGCTTATATAGACATCGAAGAATCATTAAGAAAATTAAAACCAGAATTTGTAACAATAGCAGTTCCTACTGAATGTCATTTAAATATATTTAAAAAGATTATAAAATATCCTTATGTCAAGTATATCCTTTTAGAAAAACCCGGTACTTATAATGCAAAAGATTTAAATAAAATTTTTAATATTTCAAAAAAAAAAGGAATTAAAGTTTTTATTAATTATCCTAGATTATTTAATAATTATTTTTTAAATATCGCAAAAAAAATTGAAAAGAGTAAAAATTTACAGATTTTTATTTTTTATAATAGAGGCATCCTTAATAACTGCAGTCATTTTTTAAGTTTTTTGAATTTATTTATTAAAAAGATTAATAAGATTAAAATCTTAAAGGTTCATAGAAGTTTTTACAAAGATCCACAGGCAGATTTCTTTATAGCTTCCAGTAAGGTCGATATTTATTTTTTTAAAAACAAAACAAATCTTCTTTCTCAGTCTGAAATAATTATTAACTCAGAAAAAGGTAGTTGGCATTCTATAAATGATTTTAGTGAATTTAATTTTTCTAGAATAAAGAAAGATCTGTATTTAAATAATTATAATTTTTATTCCAAGTTAAATACTTTGAAGAATAAGAATAGATTTATATCGCAGTATTTAGTTTATGATAAAATATGCAAATTAATAAAGAATAATAACAAAAATTATAAAAATAATTTTATATATACTTTAGAAACTTTAAATAAAGTTATCTATAAAATTTAAAATAATACATTAGTCATTTTTTAATATTTGTATATTTATAATGAAAAAATATTTAATAATAGAATCTTTCCCGAATACACCTCATTTAGAAACTGCTGTTGAAATTGCATTAAGACTTAAAAAAAAAAATAAAGTTTTCTTCTTTTGGATTGGATATGATTTACCATGGAAAGATTGGGAGTTGCCTTTATTTAAAAGATTATTACTTTTTTCTTTTGAGAATAAAGTTTTAAAGATTATTAAATTTTTAAAAGAAAATGACATTGAAATTATACCCAGCTTTGATTTACCTTCTGTTCAAAATAGATTTATAAATAACTCAATAGCATCATTTAAAAATTTTAATAAAATCAAGGATTATAAATATAAAAAAAATATCCCAATTGGTTTATCTGCTTTTTCATCATTAGTTTCAAAATATCACACTGATGATGTAAAAAAATTTAAAAACCATGTTAAACCAGCTCTAAAATCAGGTTGTATTATTTTCGAAAGATCTTTTAAAGTTATTCAAGATATTAATCCCAACACTATAATAACATTTAATAATCGTTTTGTAATATCAAAACCTATAATTGAAGCGGCAAAAATTAGTAAAAAAGAAGTATTAATTCATGAGAGGGGAAGTGAATTAAATAAATATGAATTATATAAAGGAGATATATTTGATAATCATTTTCTTTATAAAAAAATAAATACACATTGGAAATCAGAAAAAAAAAAAAAAAAAAAAATAAGAATAGCAAAAAAATATTTTACTTTATTAGAAAAAAAAAAATTTTTTATTAACAAAGGTTTTAATTTTGAAAATAATAGCCAAAATAAAATTGACTTAGTTAGTAATAAAAAAGTTATTACTTATTTTTGCTCGACTGATTATGAATATATTTCAGTCTCATCGAAATTATACGATTTTTATTTAAATAAAAGTTGGTCTAAGCAAATAAATACAATCAAATCTATAATTCAATTAATAAAACATGATAAAGACACGGTCTTGTACATAAAATCTCATCCTAATTTTAGCTTAAAACAAAATCAAGAAACTGAATTAAGAAAACTTCAAACTAATAATGTGATATTTTTATCTAATAGCGATAAAGTGGACACTATATATCTTATAAAAAATAGTCATATCGTAATAACTTTTGGATCAACACTTGAGCTTTTTTCGTTATATTTGGATAAAATAGTCATATCTTTTTTTAGAAGTTTTTATTACAAATTTAACTTAGTTATTTATCCAAAAAATAAAAAAATTCTCAAAGAAGCTTTAAACCAAAAAAAAATTAACATAGATAAAGATAAAATACTTAAATTAAGTAAAATTTCCTATTATTTAATGACTTATGGGATTAAGTATAAATATTATAAACCATATACTTTTGCAAAAGGAACTTTAAAAAATCAGAAGATTAATCATTATGGAGTATTAATTAATTTTTTATCTCGAGTATTTTTTTATAAATATATTTAAACAAATTTAATGAAAAATAATAATTTAGTATTTATTCCTACGGGCTTAAATAGTCCCGAGTATGAAGTTTTAATCTCTACAGCTCAAAATCTTTTAGATAAAAATCAAAAAGTAACATTATTAGTCTGCAGAGGTGGAGATAAATATTCTTGTTCTAAAAATATTTTATCTATAAAGTCTATTTGCAATCTTTGCAAATATAAAAGAGATAAATTAATAGAAAATTTAAAAGGTGATTATGAGGTTATTCAAACTCCAGCTATTAAAAAAGTAATATTTAAAAAAAAATTTATTAATTTTAAAAAATTAAAAAACTTTTATTATAATGGATTAGATAATGGCTTAGCTACTTACTCAAGCTATATAGCAAATTCAAGAGATAAAGATTTAGAGGGATTTTTTGCTAATGGAATTATCTTAAAAAATTTAAATACTACTAATTTACTCTCTGATTTTTATTATTATCTTTTAAAAAAAAATAAATTCAGTGAAGTATATTCTTTTAATAGTAGAATGAATCTTTATAGACCTTTGCTAAGAGTCGCTTCTAAATTAAGAATAAAATTTAATAATTTAGAGGCAACACATGACAATAAATCCTTAAAAGTGCTAAACTTAAAGGAAGCGATTGTTAATGATTATGACAAAATTCCAAAATTAATTAATAATTATTGGAAAATAAAGGCTTCTTTAAATAGAGATAAAATAGCTGAAAAATTTTTCTCAGATATCAAAAAATTTAATAAACAGATGGAGAATCCAAAATCTTATTTAACCGATCAAAAATATGGTTTGTTACCTATAAATTTTAATAAAGAAAAATATAATATTACTTTTTTTATTAGTTCAGAGGATGAATATGAAACTGTGATTAAAAAAAACTATAAACCTATTTTTAAAGATCAGTTGGATTGTATTTTGGAAGTTTGTAAAATTATCTCAGGTAAAAAAGATTATAATTTATGGATAAGAATGCATCCTAATCTTAGAGGATTAAATTGGTCTTATGTGACAAATATTTATAATATTGAAAAGTTGTATAGCAATGTGCTTGTAGTTAGACCGAATTCAGCAATATCTTCCCACGCATTAATGCAATGTTCTAATTTAATATTAGGATTGAGATCAAGAACGCTTCTAGAATCTTTATATATTAATAAACCAACTATTTTGCTTGGTAGATCTTATTGGGGTTTATTAGGACCTTTTTTAAGTATTTCTTCAAGAAATCAACTAAGAAAAATGCTATTATCAAAAAAAGTTAATGTATTGAATAATTTAGCTGCTAAAAAGTATGCTTATTTTTTTTCTACTTTTGGAAAAAAACTAAAATATATTAGTGGAAGATTTTATTGGAGCGCAAATAAAAAGAAAGTGACAATTAGATTTAAGTTTAAAAATAAATATATAAATTATAATAAAATTCAGAATTTAATTTATTATTATTTTAAAACTTTAGAAAAATTTGTATTTTATCTAAATTACAAATTCTCATCTAAAATTTAATTTTATTAAATAAATTAATGCTTGCTACATATAAAAAAAATATAGAAATATTTAGTTATTTATTAACAAAAAAAGAAAAATTTCTATTTTTGTTAACTACATCTTTAAATTTCTTTGGAATTTTTTTAGAGATGTTTTCTTTAGCGTTAATTATCCCAGTTTTTAATATCATTTTTTTTAATAGTTTGCCTAATAATTTTTTATTTTTTAAAATTTTTAATAATTCAAATATATTTTCAGATTTCAATATTAGAATACTAGTGGTTATATTTTTAATTATTTTTTTTTTTATTAAAACTTTTTTATTAATAATTTTTAATTATTTATATCTGAGATTTATTAATTTAATGTGCATTAGATTATCAAATGATTTATATAAATTATATCTTGAAAAAGATTTTGATTTTTTTTTAAGTGATAAATCTAATAATATTTTAAGAAAGATTTCTGTCGATATAACTGGTGTTAAAAATTATTTAGTTTCTATGCAGATTATATTAATTGAGACAATTTTTATTTTTTTTATTTCTATTTTATTATTGTATAATAATTATAAAATATTCTCTTTTATATTACTAATTTTCGGATCAGTTCTGTATTTTTATATGAGCATAATTAAAAAAAGAATTCAAAGATGGTCGATTTTATATCAAATAAATATTGGTAGTTTGCAAAACTTAATAGTCAATTCAATAAAGGGTATTAAGGATTTGATAATTTATAATTTATATAATTTTTTCTTTAAAAAATTTTCCGATTATACGAAAAATACTTATTTGCCTGCTTTTAAACAGGATTTTATAAACACAGTAGCTAGACACTGGATGGAATTAATTGCCGTATTATCGGTACTTATTCCTTTGGGTTTCATTTTACTAGGCCAAGAAACGTTAAATAGTAATTTGATTAATCAATTAATGCCATTTCTTGCACTATTTGCAGTTGCAATATTTAAAATAGTGCCCTCAATTAATCGTATTTTAAACAATTATCAAGGAATGAAATTCTACGCCGTTTCATTGGATATTATAAATAATGAATTTTTATATTTAAAAAAAGATAAAATAATTTCATATGATGAAATTATTTTTAAGCACACGCTTGAGTTTAAAAATATTAGTTTCGCTTTTAAAAAAAATTTCTCTGAAGTTTTAAAAGATATAAATTTTAAGATTCAAAAAGGAGACTGCATTGCAATTTTAGGATCTAACGGTTCAGGCAAAAGTACATTCCTTAATATATTTTCTGGTTTATTAAAACCTAGCGAGGGGAAAATAATTATAGATAATAAGGATACTATTATTCATTCTAATAAAAGCTGGATTAATAAAATAAGTTATGTTCAACAAAATATTTTTTTATTAAACGCAACTATTAAAGAAAATATAGTATTGAGCCAAAATGGTAATTGTGATGAAGAAAAATTTTTAGAGGTAAGTAAAATTCTTTATTTGGATAAAGCGTTTTCGAAGTTTGAATTGAAATTTGAAACTATTATTGGCGAGGATGGCGCTTTTTTATCAGGGGGAGAAAAACAATTAATTTCTATAGCAAGAGCGCTTTATAAAAAGAGTGAAATTATAGTTTTTGATGAGGCCGATTCTTCTTTAGACGTCGACCGCGTAATAAATTTAAGAAATACAATCTTATTGTTAAAAAATAAAATAACAATAATTTTCGTTACTCATGACGCAAATTTATTAAAAGATTGCTTTACTAAAATATACAATATTGAAAATAATAATTTTTTATAAATTTATATAATCATAAAAAGTGAATAAAATTAAATTAATCTTTATTATAAATACTATCACCAATTATCAAATTGATTTCTTTAATTTTATAAAAAATTTTTTTTCTATAAAAGTTTTATTTTATTCAAGAGAATATAAAAATTATAAATTTTTTTATAAGAAAAAAAGTTTTTTTTCTTATATCGAAGATTATTCAAATAAAAAATTTTTCTTAAAAAATATTATTAATAATTTTAAACCTCATTTTGTTATATTGGGTGGATATAAGTTAAAATATAATGATTTTATCATTAAGCTATCAAAACAAGCCCAAATTAAATATTTTTATTGGCTGGAAAGATTGGACGAAAGCAAAAAGATAAAATTAAAGATTATTGATTTTTTTTTTAAATCTAAATTTAGAAATGCAGATGGTATATTTGCAGTTGGGAATCAGGCTGCGAGATTTTACAAAAATTATAATAAAAATATTTTGAATTTACCGTACTCAATAAGTATAAGCAAATCCTACAAAAGAAGTTATTTTAAAAATAATAAAATAAATTTTTTATTTGTAGGTCAGTTAATTAGAAGAAAAGGAGCTGATTTAATTTTAAAAGTAATAAATAATTTAGATAAAAATATACAGCATAAAATAAATTTTACTATTATTGGAAACGGTGCTTTGAAAAATAAATTTAAAAAATTAAGTTTTTTAAAAGAAAATGTAAAATATATTTCTTTTAGAAATAAAAGAGAGTTATCCAAGTTCTATTTGCAAAATGATGTGTTGTTATTTCCATCAAGGTTTGATGGTTGGGGTGTTGTTCCTATGGAAGCAATGTCTAACGGAATGTTTCTTGTTATTAGCAAATATTCTGGTGTTAAAGAAATATTAAAATATAAGAATAATTTCGTAGTAAAAGACGAAAAAACCCTAAAAAAAGCAATTATTAAATGCGTTAGTAACAGAAGGGCTATTAAAAATCAGGGTTCTGATAATAGAAGTTTGATAGTTAATTCTATTTGCAATGCTCGCAATGCCTTTCTTGTGTTAAAAAAATACTTAACCAAATATGATATTAGGAATTGATGGTACTTACGTTTCTTCAGGTGGGTCTCTATCTCAATTCATTGAGATTATAAATTATTTAAATCCGAGAGAGCATAAATTTAAAAAAATTATAATATGGGCTCCAGAATTCACTTTAAACTATATATATAATAAAAAGTGGATTCAAAAAGAAGTAATATATTCTAAGAGCGGATTAATAAAATTTTTCTCTAATATTTTTATTTATAGAAATCTAAAATTATTTAAATGTGATGTTTTGTTAGTTTTTGGAGGGACAAGTCTTCATTCTTTTCAACCCAAGGTATTAATTTCGCAAAATCTGTTACCATTTGATAATAAAGTTTTAGAAAAGTATTTATTAAATTATGAAATATTTAATTATTTAAAATTTAATATATTAAAATTTTTCCAGATTTTTTCTTTTAATAAAGCCAATGGTATAATTTTTTTTCATAAATATACAAAAAATAAGATCATAAAATTCATTAAACATAAAAATTATAAAATAATTCCTCCACTGGTTAATATAAAAAAATCCAACTATGCCAAAAAAAATATAATCTGCTATGTTACAAATTATCAATTGTATAAAAATGATTTAGAAGTAGTTAAAGCTTTAGATATTTTTTTAAATATTTTTAATTACAAAGTTTATTTTATAGGAAATCAAAAAGAAAAAAATTTTTATGTAGTTAGAGATTATTTGCTAAATTCTAAAATCAAAAATAAAATTCAATTAATAAATGATGCTTCGTATAAAAAAGTAATTAAATTTATGGAAAAAACAAAAGTTTTTTTATTTGCTTCTAGCTGTGAGAGTTTCCCAGTGACTTTATTAGAAGCAATAATGACAAAAAATTTTATATTATCAGCTAATAAAGAACCAATGAAAAGTATACTCGGTAAAAAAGCAATTTATTTTGACGAAACCAATCATAAAAGTATATACTCTTCTCTTCTTAAGTAAAATAACTTAAATAAAATTTATAAAAAAAAAACAATCCTTAGTTTGTTTAATGAAAAAAAAAACAAACATCACATTAAATTAATATCAAATAGTATCTTTGATTATTTAAAATTATTTTTAAAATGAATATTTTAGGTATAAACGCTTATCACGCTGACTCTTCAGCATGCATATTTATAAATAATGAATTGAAATTTGCAGTAGAAGAAGAAAGATTAAATAGAATTAAACATTGGTCGGGATTGCCTATTTTATCAATAGAGGCATGCTTACAATATTGTGAAATAGAATTATCTGATGTAGATTTTATTATTATAAATCAGAATAGTAAAAAAAATTTAAAAGAAAAAATAATATATTCTTTAAAAAATATTTCTATTTCTAAGTTACTCAAATCTATTGAAATTAAAAATCTTAGAAATAATATTTCTAATGATATTTATAAAAAATTTTCAAAAAGTAAGAAGAAACCTAAGATTTTATATTGTGAGCATCATTTAGCACATGTTTATTCATCTTTTTCACCATCAGGATATAATGAGAGTTGTTTTTTATCTCTCGATGGCTTTGGAGATTTTGTAAGTACTATGGAAGGTTTTGTTGATAATCGTAATATTGAAATTAGAAAAAAAATTTTTTTTCCACATTCTTTAGGAATTTTATATCAAGCAGTAACTCAATTTTTAGGTTTTGATAATTATGGTGATGAATATAAAGTTATGGGACTAGCATCTTATGGTACGCCAAAAGAAGTGACAAGAATTCAAAAATTAATAAAATATAATTATGAAGGAGATTTTGAGTTAAACCTTGATTTTTTTACACATCACACTTCAAAATTTAAATATTCTTTAAATAACAAATCCCCTTTTTTCAGTAAAATTTATTCAGAAAATATTACAGAAGTTTTAGGCTGTCCAAGATTAAAAAATCAACATATAAGTTCTTATCAAAAAGATCTGGCAGCTTCTTTACAAAAAGTATATGAAGAAATATTTTTTTTAAAACTTAATAGTATCTATAAAAAATATAATAACTATAATTTAGTATTATCTGGAGGGTGTATTCATAACTCTGTTGCAAATGGTAAAATTAAAAATAATACATCTTTTAAAAATATATACATTCCTCCAGCTCCAGGCGATGCAGGAGGAGCAATCGGTTCTGTTTTTTATTTATTAAATAAGGATAATAAAACCTATCCAATTAATCAAAGTTATTTGGGAAATTGTTACTCAAATTCTTTTGTTGAGTCTTATATTAAACAAAATCAATTATTGATTGAAAATAATAATTGCAAAGTTGCATTTATAAAAAATTTCAAATCTGTTTGTGATTATGTTTCCTTATCTTTAACAAGAGCAAAAATTATTGGTTGGTTTCAGGGTAGAATGGAATGGGGTCCCAGAGCTTTAGGCAATAGATCAATTCTTGGAGACCCTCGAAATATAGATTTTAAAGATTTAATTAATAAAAAAATAAAGAAGAGAGAAGATTTTAGGCCATTTGCTCCTAGTATTCTACATGAATATGTTAACGATTGGTTGGAAGTTCAGAATATTTTTGATCCCTATATGTCAGGAGTTTATATAGTTAAGCAAGATAAGAAGCATTTAATACCTGCTGTAACTCATTTTGATGGTTCAGCAAGAGCACAAACTGTTACTAGGGATTTAAATAAGAAGTATTATGAGTTAATTGAATCTTTTTTTAATTTAACAGGCATTCCAATGCTATTAAATACTTCATTTAATGAGAATGAGCCTATAGTAAATACACCGCAAGAAGCTATAGATTGTTTCTTGCGCACAAAAATGGATATTTTAGTAATTGAAAATTGGATAATCGAGAGAAACTCTAATGATTAATGTAGTTATTGGAAAGGATAGTTCGTTAACTAAAGAGTTAAAAAAAAGTATTAAAAATTTAATTATATTATCATCGAGAGATGAGAATTTATTAAATGAAATTCAAAAATTAAACAAATTTCGTAAGTTTAATTTAATTTTTAATAATTTTTATCCATCTAAATTTTTGAGTAAATTTGATAGTAATTATGGTGATTTTTATCACAGAAGCCTAATAATTAATACCAATATTCTAAAAAAAATAAATTTCAAAAAAATTAATAAAATAATCTATACTAGTAGCTCAGCAGTCTATGGATTCTCAAATGAGGATTATATTTTAAATGAAAATATTAATAAAAAAATATATTCTTCGATTAAAGTTGCCAATGAAAATCTTTTTATTAGTTTCTGCATAAAGAATAAAATTCAGTATATAATTACTAGGTTATTCAATCTTTATGGTTCAAGTAGTGATAGTTTTTCAATAATTTCAAAATTAATTTCAGCGTCTAAGTCTAATAATAAAATTACAATATATAATAATGGTAGATCAGTCAGAGATTTCATTCATGTCAAAGATGTAGCATATATTTATAAAGTTCTTCTTAACCAGGATTTTTTTAATGGAATTTTAGATATAGGAACCGGATGTGGAGTTAAAATAAAAGATTTATTAGATTTTATTGGAAAAGATATTATTAGATTTAACTTTTCAGATAAATTAAATGATGAAACTTTATATTCTGTTGCTAACGTGCAAAAATTAAAAAGTATTATTCAAAATTATAAATTCATTAAATTAGATTATTTTTTAAAAAAAAAATTAAAAATAAAAAAAAATAATAATCGTTTTAATTATCTAAGTTATTTTGATAATAATTTTTCCAAAAATCTTGATGTAAGAATTATTTATGGAGCAGGAAATGCTGGTATTCAAGCCTATAAAAAATTAACAAATAATGATCTTAGAGTTTCATATTTCGTTGATGACAATTCTAAACTTCATAATGGTAATTTATTTGGAATACCTATTATTTCTTATAATGATTTAAAAAATTTATCAAAAAAAATAAAGATCAAAAGTATCTTAATTGCGATACCATCTTTAAATAAAAATAAAATTAATAATTTGATAAAAAAAATAAACGCTATTTGTTCTAATATAGAAGTATTGCCAAATAAAAAAAATCTTATTTCAGATACTATTAATTTATCAGATATAACTTCACCTATCATTAATAATATTTTAAATAGAAAAGAGATATTTTTTAAAAAAAGTTATTTTAATTATTTATATAAAAAAAATATTCTTATCACAGGAGGAGGAGGGTCAATCGGATCTGAACTTTTTAGACAGCTTACTCTGCTAAAAGTAGGTAAGATTGTTGCTTTAGATAATTCTGAAATTTCTATTTATAATTTAAAAAAAAATAGATCAGAATCAACAAATTTAAAATATATTTTAGGTGATATCTCAGACGATGCTTTAATTGGTAAAATTATTAAAGATAATAAAATAGATATAATTTTTCATGCAGCAGCTTATAAACATGTGCCAATTTTAGAAAATAATTTAATAGCAGCAGTTAAAAATAACATTATCGGTACAATTAACGTATTAAAAAATTCACTTAAATTTAATTGCAATTTTATATTTGTCTCAACGGATAAAGCAGTTAGACCTTGTAGCAATTTAGGAATAACAAAAAGAATAGCTGAGATAATATGTCAAGGTTATAAAAATAATAAAAAAAACAGCAAGATTAATATTGTTAGATTTGGCAATGTGTTCGGAAGTGTTGGATCGGCCATACCTTTATTCCTAGAACAAATTAATAATAACCTTCCAATAACAATTACAGATAGAAGAGTAAAAAGATATTTTATGACTATTAAAGAAGCATGTTTATTACTTTTGGTTTCTGCGCGTTATTATTCTAGCAAAGGCACTTTGATATTAAATATGGGAAAACCAGTATTGTTATTGGATGTAATAAAAAAATTAATAAATTTACGAAAAAAATTTACTCAAAATTATGATTATTCAATAACTAAAATTGGTCTAAGTAAAGGAGAAAAATTAGTAGAAGAATTAATAATTAATAAAAAATCTGTAAGAGTCAAAAATAAAATTGGAATTTTAGAATGTTCTGAACCTAGTTATAAATTTAATGAGGTTCAAGAGTTAATCTCTAAAATTTATTTTAATTTATTAAATTCTAAAGAAAAAGAATTATCATCACTATTTAGCGATTTTTTAAAAAAAGAGATTTAGCATTTATATAATTTTTTATCTATTTTTTTTGAACTATAAAAAATAAAATTTTTATATTGATCTTTAATTTTTTTCTTGGATGACTTACTTACTAATATTTTAACATTATTATTTATGCTTTCAATGACAAATATTGAGTAAATATTTTCCTCCGATGCTATAGTATATTTAGTGCGAGATAAGAGTTCTTGTAATTTTTTATTAGAGACAAATCCCTTATTAACAACAGAAGTAATATTTAAGTAATCTCCAACAATAATAATTTTATAACCTTGAGAAGAAATTTTCTTTACTAATTCATATGGGAAGAAATTAATTTTATTTTTATGTTTTCTATAATAAATCACAAAATCGATATTTTTATTTTTTTTTGCTCTTTTTTTTATTAAGTTAAAAACAAAATTAAAGTTTATTTTTTTTCTTAATTTTTTTGGAACATATTTTTTTAAGAGAGAAGTAGAAAATATTAATTTTGTATCTCTATATTTTAAAAAAAATAAACTAATTCTATAAAATAACGGAAATAAATATTTCCTTATAAATAATTGATCATTATTTTTATATAGAGCCCCTCCCGTAATTGGCCCCAATAATGTTGAGGGTGGTAAAAAAATAAATAATAAGAAATTCCATAATGGAAGATAATTTAAGTAAACTACTCTTTTTCTTCTTAAACATAAGTACCAACAGAATAATATTCCAATTATAGGTGAAAAATATTTATAGTTTAGTATTTTTCTATTAAAAAAATTTAAAATTTTAATACTATCGACCGTAAATATTTTATAATGATTTCGTTGAAAATTTTTTTTTACAAATAGTCTTGCTAAATTACCTTCACCTGTTTTATCTGAAAAATCACAAGCCCAGCAATTGTAATTATCCATTAGATTTCATAAATTATTTTTAAATTTCTTAGAGATTTATTGATATATTTTCCAATTAAATAAAAAACAAAAGTATAAATTAATCTATTAAGTCTTCTGGTAGTTTCGTATTGTAATCTCCATATAAATTCAAAGTTTTCAATTATCTTTGGAACCACCCTTTCATCACCACATGCAATTGAGATAGATCCGCCAATGCATATAATTTTGAAATTTTTATTATTTTTAGAAATATAATCGGCTAGAATTTCCTGTTTAGGAGTTGGTAATGTAGTAAATATTAATTCATTCTTAGAAGTTTTGTATTTAAATTTTTTTAAAATTTTATGAATACTCTCATAAGGTACTATTATATTTTTAACATCTTTATTAAATATTTTATTTAAATATAATTTTCCATTATTAGATAAATTTCCAATAACTGTAATTTTTGTTATATTTTTGGATAATTTTAAAGAGTTTAATATTTCCCTGCCTGGAACTTTTTTATTTAAATCACAAATATTTTTCGAGAAAATACCATCTTGCCAATGAATTAAATATTGATTCTTATTAATACTATTAATAGCGTAATTACCTAAAAAGGCCAAATTCATTGCTGAATATATAAAATTTTTATTTAAATCTAAATAATTTAATTTATTTTTTATAATAAAATCATATTTTACAAACTTTTTATAAAATTTCGTTAATCTTAATTTAAAACTTTTATTAACAACGTCTGTTTTAAATAAAAATAATTGACCAATTTTATTTGGGATTCTTGCTAAAGCGTGAATTAAATTTGAATTTATATTATTTTTTTTGAAAGTTTTTAATATTTCCAAAGTTGAAGTTATGTAAGAAAATATATTTTTAGAAGAAAGCCCACCAACTCTCATTCTTACACTGATTAGGTTTAAATAATAAAATTTTATTTTATTTTTTAATAAGACTCTAGTTATAAAGTCAAAATCTCCAGCAATTTTATAAGTTTCATCGTAAAGAAAATTTTTATAAATATTTTTTTTTAAAAATAAACCAGGGTGTGGAGGCATTATTCCGAAATTTAATTTAGATATTTTAAAATTTTTTGCTGTGTAGTATCTAGATACCGAAGAATATTTATATTTTTTAAAAAAAACTACGTCTGATGTAAAAATTTTTTCTTTTCTTTTATTTATAATTTTTATAGCATTTGAAATAGTATCAGCTGATTGATATATATCATCAGCATGCAATATGTGCAAAATATCTCCTGTTGCTTTTTTAATTCCAAAATTTAAAGCATTATAGACTCCCTCTTTTTTTATATAGAAGATTTTTTTATTCCTAATTGGATAATTTTTTAAAAAATATTTTGTTTTATCAGTAGATTTTCCATCAACTATTATATGCTCGATATTTTTATAAGTCTGACTTAATACTGAATTTAACGTGTCTAATATTGTGTCTTGATTATTATAACAAACTGTTAATATACTAACTTTCATTTTTTTTTTAATTTAATAGATAATTTTTATCATTTACTATATTTATACCTAGATGAAGAGAAAAGTGGCTTTGATTACAGGAATTACTGGGCAAGATGGTTCCTATTTAGCAGAATTTTTATTAAAAAAAAATTATATAGTGCATGGAATTAAAAGGAGATCTTCTTCTTTAAATACTTCAAGGATTGATCATATTTATATAGATCCTCATTACAGCGTAAATTTTTTTTTACATTACGGTGATTTAGTAGATTCTAATAGTTTAATTAATTTAATTTATAAAATATTGCCTGACGAAATATATAATTTGGCTGCACAAAGTCATGTTTTAACTAGCTTTCAAATGCCTGATTATACAGCACAGGTCAACGCTCTTGGTACGTTAAGAATTTTAGAGGCAATTAGATTATCAAAGAAAAATATTAAGTTTTATCAAGCTTCGACATCAGAACTGTTTGGAAATAGTCTTAAAAAAAAACAATCTGAGACAACAAGATTTAAACCTGAAAGTCCGTATGCAACTTCAAAATTATTTGCTTACTGGATAACAAAAAATTACAGAGATTCTTACGGTTTATACGCTGTTAATGGAATATTATTTAATCACGAGTCTCCTCGCAGAGGCGAAACATTTGTAACAAGAAAGATAACAATCGGATTATGTAAGATTGCCTTAGGTCTAGATAAAAGATTATACCTAGGCAATATTTATTCTCGAAGAGATTGGGGTCATGCAAAAGACTATGCGGAGATGCAATGGAGAATATTACAGCAAAAAAGACCAGAGGATTATGTAATTGCTACCGGTAAAGAATACTCAATTAAAGAATTTATTGAAAAATGTTGTAAATTTTTAAATGTAAAAATTTATTGGAAAGGCAAAGGATTAGATGAAGCTGGATATGTAAAAAGTTACGATTCAATATCAGCACCAGCTCTAAAAATTAATCAAAAAATTATACAAATCGACAAATCTTATTTTAGACCTGTGGATGTAAATTTTTTAAAAGGAGATGCTGCCAAAGCTAGGAAAGAGTTGAGATGGAAGCCAAGAATAAGTTTCGACCAATTAGTGAATGAAATGATGAATGAAGATCTAAAAGTTCTTAAGCAATCTTAAAAATAATTAATATTTTAAATTAAAATATGAAATTAAATAAAAATAAAATTTATATAGCGGGTCAAGAAGGAATGGTAGGCCAATCGATATATAGATTGCTAAAGACTATGAATTATCAAATTATAGAATGCAAGAGAAATGATTTAAATTTGGTCAATCAAAAAGATGTTGAGAGTTGGTTTAAAAAAAATAAACCAGATATTGTAATTAATGCTGCAGGCAAAGTAGGAGGTATTCTTGATAATTCTAAAAATCAAATGACATATATATATAATAATGCGATGATAGGTTTTAATTTAGTTAACTCTAGTTTTAATCATAATACTAAAAAATTTATAAATTTAGCCTCAGCATGTATTTATCCAAAAAAAACAAATCAACCAATTAAAGAAGATTATTTATTATCTTCCTATCTTGAAGAAACAAATCAAGGTTATGCCTTAGCTAAGATATCTGTATTAAAATACGTTGAATATATTAATAAATTTTACAAAAAGAATTTTATATCTTTAATACCAGCAAATCTTTATGGAGAAGGAGACAATTTTGACCTAAAATCTAGTCATGTGATACCTGCATTAATAAAAAAATTTCATATTGCTAAAATTAATAAAAAAAGAACCGTTGAGGTCTGGGGTTCTGGTCTAGCAAGAAGAGAATTTTTGCATACAAAAGACTTAGCATCTGCAGTTCGTTTTTGTATAGATAAAAAAATTACTGAAAAATATTTAAATATTGGAAGTTCTGAACATTTATCAATAAAAGAGCTTGCTAAACTAATTAAAAGAATAACAGATTTTAAAGGTCATATTTTTTTTAATAAAAAGTATCCAGAAGGTGTTAAGTTTAGAAGATTAGATTTATACAAAATAAATAAATTAGGCTGGAATGCTCAAATTAGATTAGAGGATGGTTTAAAGGAATATTATAAATATTTTAAACGTTTGTATTTAGCTTAGAATGAAAAATAGTGCTGAGGGTAACTTAATAAAAATTAATTCATTTATTTTATACTTTTTACCAATTAGTTTAGTTACAGGACCATTCCTTCCAAATTTAATTGTAACATTGGTAAGTTTTATAAGTTTGTTTATAATTATTTTAAATAAAGATTGGAATTATTTCAATAATTCATTTTTTAAATTTTTATTTTTTTTTTCAATTTATTTAATTATTAATAATATTTTAAATAAAAATTTTAACTCCAATAGTATTGGTAGTTATACTTATCTTCGGTATAGTATTTTTTCGATTGCAATATGGATTCTAATTGAAAAAAATAATAATTTTTTTAAAAATTTTGCAAAATTTACTTTGATTACTTTATTAATAGTATTTATTGATTCAATATTTCAATATTTCAATGGAGTAAATTTATTAGGAATAGAAAAAAGTACTTATAATAAAATTTCCAGTTTTTTTGGGCGAGATGTTAAATTAGGTGCATACTTGGCTAGATTTTATTTATTCTCATATATTTTTATTATTTTTTTTTTAGATAAAAAATTATTGAATCAAATATATTTAAATTTATTTAATATACTGTGTGTTATTTTAATCCTTTTTACAGGAGAAAGAACAGCGTTTTTTATATTTTTTTTAAACTTTATATTAATAAATTTTATTTTAAATAGAAATTTTTTTAGTAAAATAATTATTTTTTTTTTAGTAATTTTTACTACAATAATCATTCTTGTAAATGTCGTAGATGTTAAAAGTCGTTATATTGATCATACTTTTAATCAAGTTGTAGATTCTAATAACAAGGTTTTAAATGTATTTTCTAACGAACATGAAAAACATTATAAAATAGCATTAAAAATGTTTAGCGATAATAAATTATTTGGACAAGGATCAAATACTTTTAGACATTTGTGTAGTTCAGAAAAATTTAGAATATCCGATAAAAATGAGGGATGTAGTACGCATCCTCATAATATATATATCCAATTATTAGGGGAAACTGGTTTAATTGGTTTTTCATTTTTATTAGTTGCTTTTTTTTATATTTATTACAAATTAATTACTGGGCTCATAACTAGTAAAAAAGATCATAATTTTGAAAAAAAATTATTATTTTATTCTCCTATTGCAATATATTTATTTCCATTTATGCCAACTGGAAGTTTTTTTAATAGCTGGGTAAATATTATGGTGTTTTTGCCTGTAGGATTTTTGTTAAAACAAATTTATTCTAAGAATGATTGAATTATTAATCATATTTTTTATAAATGCTTTTTTTATACTTTTTTTTAAACGTATTTCAAATTTATTAGATTGTTATGATTACCCTAATAAAATTAGGAGGATTCATAAAGAAAAAATTGCAAAAATTGGTGGCTTTTTGATTTTATTAAATATTTTAATTTATTACTTAACCTCATTTACTTTTGGCACTTTTTTAAAAGAGGATTTTTTTTTTTTGATTTTTTGTATTTTTTTTTTTTTACTCGGTTATTTCGATGATATATTTGATATTAATCCGTACGCAAAGTTTTTTTTTCAAACCATTTTTTTATTTTTATTAGTTAATTTAAGCAATAAATCGTTAATAAATAATATTTATATTTCTTTTTTAGATCAAAAACTTTTTTTGGGTAATTTTAATATTTTCTTAACTATTTTTTGTTATTTATTATTTATTAATGCATTTAACATGCTTGATGGCATTAATCTCTCAGCTGGTATCTATACTTTTTTATTTTTAATTTTTTTATATTCACATCATAGTAATATAATTTTAATAGTTGTTGGACTTAGTGTGCTATTTTTTTTAATTAAAAATTATCAAAATAAATTGTTTCTAGGAAATAATGGATCGTATCTTTTGGGTTTTATTCTTTCATATTCTGTTATAAATATTAACAATATAAAAATTATTTCTATTGAAGAAATCTTTTTAGCAATGATTATTCCGGGATTAGATATGTTAAGACTTTATTTTAAAAGAATTTATTATAAAAAGAACCCTTTCAAAGCTGACTTAAATCATCTTCATCACATACTTTTAAAAAAATTCTCATACAGCAAAGCAATATTTTATATAATTTGTATTATAAATTTACCGTTATATTTAAGTTTTTTAATTAAAGACTCAGAAAAAATATATTTAATAGGATTAGTTATTTTTTTTTATTATTTTTTAATCTACATACTACCAAATAATAAAAATAAAATTAAACGGGACGGTTTTTAAAATTACTAAAATTTTTTTTTTCAAGATATAAAACAGCAAAGTAAAATATGATAAAATCATAACTTATAATTGCAAAACTATTTTCAACAATAGAGCGTATTAAAAAAAAGATTATTAAAGATGATGAGAACCAATTGTATTTATTTATTTTTTTATTTAATAAACTTCGAATTGCTAAGTTTAATGAATAAATAGTGATAATTAAGTAAATAAAACCGGCAATATAGCCACCAGAAACTATTGAATATAAAAAACCATTAGATACAGTCTGTTTTATTAAAATTCTGTCTCCATGTATGCCATAACCAAAAATTTTTGTATTTTCATAATTTATTATAATATTTTTCCAATCTTTGGTTCGACCGGACGTAATATTCTTTGTGATTATTTCAGGATCAACAATTCTCAAATAATAAGAAACAGATAAGGGTTTATACAAAAAAAAAATTTTTTTTTTTAGAAAATCAATCGTAAAGCTTAAAATAAATGGAATAATAATAATTAATATTATATATTTAAAAATTTCTTTAAAAGATGATTTTACTTTAATAAAAATCAAAGTTAATGCAATTAGCAGCAAGCCAGCTACGACAATTCTGCTCTGCAAACTAAATATTAAATAATTAAAAAAAATCAAAAGTAACAATCCCCTTTTTTTTATTAGATAACTGCACAAGAAATAAGCAGAAAAAACAAGTACGATCCTTGCCATTCCTGTGGGTCTTGGAATATTTTCATTATTATTAATAACACCCCAAATTGAATAAAGGTTATTATCAAAGGTAAAATAATATTTTAAGTAAATTAAATAAAAGAATAAAAAAATTAAAAAAAAAATTAAAAAATTAGAATAAAGAAATATCTTAAAATCATTTCTATTTGCTACTTTAAAAAGCACTACAGAAAGTAATAAAATATTAATTACAGGAATAATATAATATAAATTTTTTAAATAATTTTGCGTAGTTAGTATTGTTCCTAAAATTTGAAAAGTTACTAAAAGAGAAAATAATAAAAATATAAAGCTTATTTTTGTATGTAAAAAAAATTTAAATTCTTTGATTATTAATAACAATAGAAAAATAAAAATTATTATCGGTATTAGAGATTTTATAACTTGAATATTTTCCAAATAAGTATTTTTAATCAAATTAAAATTAAGTAGACCCTCCGGTATTGCTGATAGAGTTAGAAGAGTAAAGATAGAAAAAAAATTTAATAAATAAAATACTATGATTTTATAATTTTTAATTATTTGTAGAAAACTCATAAAGTATAAATTATTTTAAATTTTTTTTGCAAACAAGTAATAATGTTTATTAGTATTTAAAAAACCATCATTATAATATTTAAGTTCATTTATTTTTGTCTTATAGCCTTTTTTGATCAAATTTCTTCTCATAATGTCAAAGTATTTATAATTATTTATATTCTCAAATTTGTCTTGAAATGAAATTAAAATAAAGGGAATTTTAAAAATTAAATTTAAGAAACTGTTTCGTAATTTTAATGGCATTTCTGACAATGACCAATTGGCAATTAGTAAAGTTTTAGATTGTTTATTAAAATTAATACAACTGTTAAATTTTTTTACTGAAGATATTAAATTTATTTTAGATTTACTAATTTCTATTTTTACGTCTAATTTATTTAGACTTAAAAAGTAATATTGAAGTAAATTAACCTCAAATGTGTCAAAAATAACATATTTTATCTTATTTTTAATTTTAGAAAAAATTCTTGCCATGCATCCATACCCCCCACCAATTTCTAAAACGTTGTTAATCATATTAATGTTAATATTAGAAAAATCACAAAATTTTTTTAAATGATAGACATGTCTTATTCTATTACCACTACTTTTAGGATATAAAAAATATCTTATTGGATCTCCAACTTCATCTTCTTTTAACAAATTTTTCCATTGATTTAAAAATTTTTTATCTTTTTTTATTTCATTTAGTTCATTATTTATAAATAATCGATTGTGAATAAAAAACATTTTTTGTACAGATGAATTTCTTAAAAAATTTATTAATTTTTTTTTTTTTATTAAATATTCTATTTCTTTATTAAAGATATTGTGAGTTTTCTTTCTCGATTTTAGGTAATATATTTTTTTTTTTAGTCGTTTAATAATTTCATTATTTATAATTGAACTTTTAGTTTCATATTTCGAGATGTTATTTTTTATATAGAAAGATAGTAAGCCTAAAAAATATCTGAACAATCTTCTCATTTTTTTTTATATTTAAATGACAATGTTTTTTAATTATTTTTTTAAGTATATTTTTAAGTATTTTTTTTAATTAAAAGTTTAGTTCTATTTATAAATAAAATTTTAAAAATCATATATAATGATGTAATCAAAATTATAATATAATCTATATAGTTTAATGATCTTTTTGAAATTTTTTCATCTATAGCTTTTGGATAAAAAAAAACTATTCTCGATTTAATTATTTTTTTTAAGTAATTAACGTTAAGATTATTTTTATATATATAATTATTAAAAAAATTATCTCTATTTTTTGCAAGATCACTAGTCATGTGAAAAATAAACTGTTTTTTATTCCTCAATCTACAAATTTCATCAGGTAATAATAAAAATTTTTTTTCAACAAATTCTGAATTGTTTGACCAGAATCTTTGCAACCAAAATTGTTCGTATGGATGAGTTAAATTTTTAAGAGAATAGCTTTGCCACCATTTTTTGATAAAATTTTTGTTAAAATAGTTATTTTTAACTAAAATAAAACCACTGTTTGGCAAGTTTTTGTTCCATGGTTTATCTGAATAAAACAGCATTTGTTTTTTTTTTAGTAAATAAATTATTTTATTTATAGGTATTTTTTGATTATTGAACACGCAGTCGCTATCCAAATAAATAATATATTTATATTTGAGACTTAGAACGCTGTAAATGGATAATAACTTTATCCATGCAACTGCTTTGCAACTGCATGCTCCCCTTGAATAAGAAGTTATATTTTCTTTTTTATCGAGAAGTCTACTATTAAAATCATCTATTATTTTGAAGAAGTAAAAATCACACTTATTTTTAATTGCATAATTAAGATTTATTAAAGCGCATAATTCTACATAATTATTTTTTTTTTCGTCAAATTTTAAATCTCTATTGTCAGATGTTATTATTGCTATTTTTGACATATTTAGAAAAAGTATAATCTTAACTGAATTTAGGATTATTTAAATTAAAACAGTCCTAAAAAATTAAAGAAATAAATATAATTACAGAATATAATAATATTTTTTTGTATTTAGCTAATTCTATTTTAAGTTAAGATTTACTTATTTTTTAAAAACACTCTTATATTGTAAAAAAGCCTCGTAAGACCTTTTTGGTAAAAATTTTTTTATATTATTTGGATTTTTTTTTATATTTTCAAGCAATTTGTAATTATTTAGATAACCAATAAGTTCCTTTTTAAAATCTACAAAAGTGTTATGAACATTTCTTTTTTGATAAACTGTAGGTCCTGAAAAAATAACTTTGGCTCCAACCCCTTGCAAATAGTAAGAGGCCCATATGTCATCCATTCTTCCTATAAAAGGAAAAAGAAAATAATCTTTTATAACATTTCTTGAAAGAAAAGTATTTTGTGAATTGAATGGCATAAATTTATTACTAGAGAAGCATCCTTTTAGATTAAATTTATAGTTTTCTTTTTTTACACTAAATCTACTTATAGCATCGATATCGGGACACATATTCCAAAGATTAGCCTGAACGTCTGGACGTAAAAAAATTTTTTTTTTATGTTCGTAATTTCTTTTATTAACTAATTCGAGCGGAAAACCTCTGTGCCATAAATTTTGATTATTTTTAAAAATAGAAAGTGGATTAAAGCATATTTGATCTGTAAAATATAAATTTATACTTACTTTTTTATTAACAAAAATTTTATCTCCCCAAAATTTATATGGTATATTATCATCATCAATCGTTGCAATTAATTTAGCTCCAAGTTTATATGCTAAAATATATCCAAAATTTCTTCTTTGAATGCAGTTCCAACCAATTAATTCAGAAAGTTTTGGGTCAATTTTTTTTTGATCAGAAGGGGATAGATAAATTATGTTTTTATTATTTTTATATAAATTGTGCGGCGTCTTTTTGTCACCAACAACTATTAAAGACCAATTTTTAATCCTAGAAAACTTGTTTAAAGCTTCAGAAGGTTTGAATATAGTAGTTGTGACAATAAATTTTGACATATGAAGATTATCTGGGCAACATCATTTAGAGAATTTAGTTTATCCAGCATTAACGATAAAATCCAGCTTAATTTTTTAAAAAAAGCTTTTTTTTATAAAAAAGATATCAAGATTTGTCTTACTCAATTCGGTGAAAAAAAAATTTTGGATAATATAAAAAATTATAAAAAAAATATTTTTTACTTTGATTGCAAAAAATTATTACCAAAAAAAATTAAATATTCTCAGACTATAGTACTTGATAAAGCTCTTAATTGCTTATTAAATTATGAAGCCGATATATTGATATGGAGTACAGCTGATATAGAATTTTCAATAAATAATAAATTTTTAAATTCAATTGAAGAAAATGCTGCGTATACTTTTTTTCCTAACAAGATGCAAATTTTTCAAAAAAAAAAAGAAAATAAAAATTATCCATATTATGGACTAGATGTATTTATATTTTGTTTAAATAAAAAAAAAATTAAAGAATTTATTAAAATAAATAAATCATATTCAAATTTTGATTGGGGATGTTTTGAACATTTTTTGATGGCTGCAACAGAAAAATTAGGTATTAAAATTGTAAATTTATATACTACATTCCCCATTATAAAATATGCAAATGATCGAAAATTTAATTCCGTAATAAGAACTAATGAAATATATTCTTGGAAAAAAAATCAAGACAGATTAATAAATTTTTTAAAAAAAAATAAACTATCAAGATTTTATGCTACAGGATCTATGTATTTCTTAGCCTACAAACTAATAAAAAATTCTAAATTTAATTTAAATTTAATATTGATATATTTTAGACTATTTTTGCAACTACCAGTGAAAAGCGCAATAAAAATTTTTTATTATTTCAGATTTAATAAAATTTTTACATAAAGATCAAATTTTAAAGAAAAATTAATATTTATCAAAGGTTAAATGAATTAGTTTGTATTTTGAAGTATTTTTAATAATAATTAGTTATGAATAAAAAATATTTAGTTTGTGGGGCTGGAGGATTTATTGGGGGTCATTTAACTAGCCATCTGATAAAGCAAGGCCACGATGTTACAAGCGTCGATATAAAGCCACTAGAATATTGGTTTCAATTGCATGATGACAATAAAAATTACTCTTTAGATTTAAAAGAGTATGAAAATTGCATAAAGGTTACTAAGGGAATCGATTATATCTATAATATGGCATGTAACATGGGCGGAATGGGCTTTATTGAGAATAATAAAGCAGAATGTATGTTATCTGTTTTAATAAATACAAACTTATTAAGAGCTGCATTAAAAAATAATGTAAATAAGTATTTTTTTTCTTCAAGCGCTTGTGTTTATAATGGGAGTAAGCAAAATAAATCTTTTATTCCTGGCTTAAAAGAAGAAGATGCATATCCAGCAGAACCAGAAGATGGATATGGCTGGGAAAAACTTTTTAGCGAAAGAATGTGTAGGCATTTTTCAGAAGATTTTGGCTTAGATACGAGAGTTGTAAGGTATCATAATATTTATGGTCCAAAAGGTACTTTTGATGGTGGTAGAGAAAAAGCCCCTGCAGCGTTATGCAGGAAAATTATTAAAGCCAAATTAGAGAATAATTCTTTTATTGATGTATGGGGCGACGGTGAACAGACTAGAAGTTTTCTTTATATTGATGATTGCATTGAGGGCACTCAACAAGTTTTTAATAGTAAATTTTCAGACGTTTTTAATGTGGGTAGCGAAGAACAGGTTTCAATTAATCAAATGATTGAAATAATTGAGCAAATTGCAAATTATAGAGTAGAAAAAAATTATCAATTAGATAAACCAAAAGGAGTAAGAGGAAGATCGAGTGATAATACTTTTACAAAAAAAAAGATCGGATGGAAACCATCATATTCACTAAAAAATGGTCTAGAAAAGACTTACAATTGGATTTATGATGAAATTGTAAGAGGCACCAATATAAAAAAATTCGTAAGAAAATAATATTTTAATTTTATTTAATATTTTTATTTAATTTAATATTTTTATTTAATTAATGATTAATAATTTATTTTATAGCATTAGAAATTTTTTTATGACTAAATTTAATAATAACGTTTCTTTAATTATTATTTTTTTTATTTTATCTAGAATAATTTATTTATTTTTTTTTAAAATTATTTTTGATATTTCACCTGTAAATTATTACTGGCAATTTTTTCCGAAAAATACCTTAAATGAAGATTTATTTACTTCACTTTTTTATAATTTTTATCAACCTCCTTTGCTAAATTTAATTTATGGCTTGCTTTTAAAGTCAACGATTTATTACTCATTTTATATTCAAATTATATATTTGCTATCATCTGTTATTAGTTTTGTTTTTTTTTATAAAATACTAGTTGAGCTCAAATTTAATAATACTTTTTCTTGTATTTTAACATGTTTATTTATGATTTGGCCAACAACTTTATTATACGAAAATCATTTTTATAAAGAACATTTAGTGATGTTTTTTTTAACTTTATCTATTTTTTTTTCTATAAAAATAATTAAGTATCCTCATTTAACTGTTAATTATTTTTTTTTTTCATTATTTATAATTTTATTATCTTTAACAAGAGAAACTTTTAATATTTTTTGGGTATATTTTTTTTTTCTCTTCCTATTAATTATTACAAAACAATATAAAAAAATAATTTTATTTTTTTTATTTGTAAATTTATTTGTATTACCTTTTTATTTAAAAAATTATTTTTTATATAATAATTTTTCTATTAATTTAGTGCCTTGGGAGAATCTAAGTCAAAAGATTGAGTTTGTAAAAGAAATGAAAGATCCTAATAGACATAAATTAATAAAAAGTTTTTTTTTAAAAACACTGAAAGTTTTGATAAATTAGAAAATACAATGTCAGTAATTTACAATGTTCCATTAAATTCTGGCCCAAATGAATATAATAAATATTTACATTATAAATATAAATATAATCACCCATTGTTAAAATCCGATAGTTTTTTTAATGAAATTTATTTAGAAGTTGAGGAAGCTAGAAAAAATGACTTCTTAAAAATTTTTAAAAATTATCCAGGCCTAATATTTATCTCTACTTCAAATGCGTTCGTCAGACACTTTTTTAGAAGCAGTGACACATTCGCTTTTGTAAAAAATAATGCAGATAAAATTCCTTTTTTAATAAAAATTTCACATTGTGTTAAACTCACCTTAGCTTGTGTTTTTGAATTTGATCTTGATACCAAAGTCGCTAATGATCGTAATTACTCTACTTATTTAGATAAAAACTTTGATAAAATTCAGTATCTATATAAAGTCAAATCATCATTAAATGATATAAATTTTATTCTAATTTTTTTGTACGCAGCTCTTTTTTTTTACTTTTTTAAAAATATTTTACAAAAAAAAAATCATAAAATTGATTATTTAATTAATTTTTGGTTTGTTAGCTTTTTATTTATTTTTTTTATTTTGATTGTTTTCGAAGATGGTGAAATACCCAGACATAGATATCCATTCGATTATCTAAGTTTTTTATTTTTTTTATATTTTAAAAAAAAATCTAAAAAAAAAATATGAAATATTTAAAAAAAATTATTTTTTATATAAACAAAAAAATAAGTTTAATAATCATAATTCTAGTTTTTGCTACGGCAAGTAAATTCTTTACTAATTTTTATAACCTATATTATAGAGATTATTCTGAAAGAATGAATATTCACTATGGTTATTGCAATAAAGAGTCATATGGTTATGTAAAAAAAATTAAAGATATTTATCTAAAGAATGATAATAAAGTATATTTGATAAATTTTGAAACTTATCCCTCTGTTCACGGACTTTTTTATGATTTGAAAGTAGATCGTCACAAAACTAATCTTATTTTACTAAATTTTGATAAAAAAGAAAAAAAATTGTTAGATGAAAATAATATTAACCTAAATGATTATAATTTATTAGATTCTCAAAATAATTGTTTTTTTTATAAAAAAAAATGACAGAAATTATTCAAATTATTGCCCAATTATTTTTATTTTTATTTTTATCCTCTTTTCCGGTGAATAAAATTACTACTCCTAGTCTTTATGTAGAAATTAATAATTCAATATTTAATACTTTTTTTTTAAATATTATTTTTTTATTTTTAATTCTTTTAATTTCATCTCTTTTATCAATTAATTTGAAACTTTTATTTATTATAATAGTAATTTTTTATTTATTATTATTTTTTTTAAATTTTAAAAAAAATATTATAGGTATTTATAAAATAAAATCAGAACTATTGCCATTTTTCATAATTATTAATTTATTTTTTTTCTTTAATATTTCTTATAATTTACAGTTAGGTTGGGATGGTCTTGCAACTTGGATAAATAAGGCTAATCATTTTTATTTAGGTAGATATTATTTTGAGTTGTTTAGCAGCGATACAAATTCTTATCCTCAGTATCCACATTTAGGTAGTTTTATATGGGCGTTTTTTTGGAAAAATTCATTTATTGAAAGTGAGTATCTTGGCAGACTCTACTACTTCTTTTTATATTTAACCTCTTTATTTGTATTAATTTCTTCATTTAAAAATTTAAATTTTTACAAAAAAGTTTTTTTTTTATTTATTTTATTAATTTTTTCTTATGACAGTACTTTAGAGGGATATCAAGAATATATCATATTTTCTTTATTAATATTCTGTGCAAAATTAATTTTACTATTAAAGCACAATACGAATAAAAATTATTTATTATATTTTTTGATATCGGCCACGTGTTTACTGCCGTGGATTAAAAATGAAGGGTATTTTTACTCAGTTTTTATTTCATTTTTATTTTTTTTTTCTAATTTTAGTAAACAAAAAAAATTTTTTTTTATAATTCTAGTCTTATTTAATATTCTGTTGCAAGTTTACTTTATGAAAATACTCTTTAAGTTGGACAATTTACTGCAATTTACAATTCTAGAAAAAGAATTATATCTCTTTTCATTTGATTATATGACGTTATTCAATTTAATAAAAAAAATATTTACTATAATAATTTATATATTTCATGGCTTATTAAAATATCCATTAGCATTATTAAATATCTTTAGTTTTGTTATGTTGTTTGTGTATCGAAATATTTTTTTAGAGTATAGATTTTTTATTTTTTTTTTATTGTTTAACATTTTTTTTATCTTTGGAGTGTATATTTTGACACCATATGATCTTGTCTGGCATTTGCAAACTAGTATTAAAAGATTAATATTACAGACATCTGGATTTTATTTTTTTATATTTATTGCTTTGTATAATAAAAGAATTTTGAAATTTTAATATGAAAGTTTCTATAATAATCCCATGTTATAATGAATTAAATACAATAGAGGAAATTGTTTTAAGAATATTAAAGTATGTTAAATATAATAAAGAAATAATTATAGTAGATGACGGCTCTTCTGATGGAACCGAAGATATAATTCGAAATAAATTATCATCCCAAATATCAAAGTTAATTCAAAATGACAAAAATTATGGCAAAGGTTATTCAGTGAGAAAAGGCATTCAAGCTGCAACTGGTGATATAATTGTTATACAGGATGCTGATTTAGAATATCACCCCTCTGATTTAAATAAATTGATAGAACCTATTAATAATGGCTTTGCCGATGTAGTTTATGGATCGAGATTTATATCAACTGAAGAAAGAAGAGTTTTGAATTATTGGCATAGTATGGGTAATTATTTTTTAACTTTTTTATCTAATGTTTTTACAAATATTAACTTAACAGATATGGAAGTTGGTTATAAAGTCTTTAAATCAGAAATATTGAAAAATATTGATTTAAAAGAAAATAGATTTGGATTTGAACCGGAAGTTACTGCAAAAATTTCACATAAAAATATTAGAATATTCGAAGTAGGTATTAAATATTTTGGAAGAAATTACTCAGAAGGTAAAAAAATTAATTGGAAAGATGGAATTAGTGCGATTAGATGTATTTTTCAATACAATTTATTTACCAAATAAAATTTTAGAAAATCAATATTTAAATTTTAATAATCAAGATTAAAAAAGAAATAATGAAGTCCGCTATAGTATGTTTTTTCTCTGCATTTCCAGTTGTTTCTGGATCGGGAGTTGTCATCTACGATTTTTTTAAATCTTGGCCTAATAAAAAAAAAAAATTATTTCAGATGTCTCAAAATTTTTCTAAATCAAAAAAAGTCGATGAAACTTACATAATTTTTAATAAACCAATATTTAAAATTATTTTTTTACCATTAATAATTTTTAAAATTTTAAAATATTTTAAGAATGAAAAAAAAAAAATTTTGATTTTAGAGGGAGCTAGCTGGATTTTTTATTCTTTTTTTATTTTAGTATTTTTTAAAATTTTTTATAAGAAAATTTTTATTATATATAGATCACATAGTATTGAATATGAAATAAGAAAAAATAATTCAAATTTTTTTATTATCTTTATTACAAAGTTTTTTGAAAAAATTGTATACAAGTATTCTGATGTTGTGACTAATGTTTCAAGTATAGAAAAGTTAAAAGCACACAAATTCTATAAAAGAGAAAGTTTAATTTTTCCCAACTCTATAAGGATTAATTATCTTAAAAAAATTAAAGAGAAACCAGTGAATGAAATACCAAAAAAATTCATATTATTTTGTGGTTCATATAGTTATAAACCAAACCAACAGGCAATAGATTTTATAATAAAAAAAATTATTCCAATTATCAGTTTAAAAAATATTTCATTAATAATAACGGGTCATTCAAATGTTAAGTTTAAAAATGTTAATGTAGTCAATCTAGGATTAGTATCCAAAAACGAATTAAAATTTTTATATAATAACTGTATTTGTTTATTTGTTCCGATTTTTGAAGGTTATGGAACCAGAATTAAAATTTTAGAAGGACTTGTTTTGGGTTCGAATATTTTAACGACTTCTAAAGGGATAGAAGGCATTAGTTACCAACCAAATTCAAAAAGAATCTATATAGCAAATACAAAAAAAAAAATGATTACGGGCATAAACTTTTTTCTTAAATCAAAAAAAAAATTAAGTCATTTAAAAATGGAATATTATTCTATGGAGAGAAATACAAGAAATTTTTATAAAGAAATTATTAAATCTATATAAATATTTATTAAAATAGGAATTATATAAACTTTAATAATTTCTAATAATTTTAGATTGTTAATTTAACAAACAAATATAAGTTTATAAAAAATGTTTTATTTATTAGATTTTTTAAAATTAAAAATAAAATATACTTTATTTCATTTTATAATATTATCCATAAAAAATTTTTTTTATATAAAGAAAGAAATTGTTTTTCATAAAAGTTTTTTAAACAAAAATAATTTAATTTTTGATTTAGGTGCAAACGTTGGTGACAAGAGTTACGTTTTTAGTTTATTTGCAAAAAAAATTATCGCTTATGAACCTGAAGAAAGATTAGTTAATTACCTAAAAAGAAGATTCTTTAAAAATAAAAAAATAAAAATAGTTTCAAAAGTTGTATCTGCTAATAGAAAGAAAGTTAAATTATATAGTTTTATAAATAGCGAGGCCTATAGTACTATACAAAAAAAAAGTTTAGACTATTTTATAAACAGAAAAGTTAAGGCTAATATTATTAAAAAAAATATAAATTCAACTACTTTGAACTATGAAATAAATAAATATGGAATTCCAGATTATGTAAAGATAGATTGTGAAGGTGCAGAAAAATCAATTTTGAAAAATTTAAAATTTAAAATTCCCATAATTAGTTTCGAGCTAAATTTACCAGAGTTTTATGATGATGGAGTTGAAATTATATCAAATTTAAAAAAAAAATTTAATTCAAAATTTAACGTAAGAATAAATAATAGTTTTAGATTTATAAATAATATTCAACATAAAAAATTTCTAAAATTTATATCTAAATCAAAACAGTCAATAGAAGTTTTTGCTTTTTCTTAATTTATATTTGGTTGCGGGGCTTGGATTTGAACCAAGGACCTTCAGGTTATGAGCCTGACGAGCTACCAGACTGCTCCACCCCGCGATTTTCAGTGAATATATATCTTAAAATAATATTAAGAAAATATAATTATTTATAAGTTAAAAGTTTATACCCAAGCATTTCTTTAGCAATTAACTTTTCATCAATCTTAAAATTAGTGCAAGGAGGTATACTGTACATGCATTCCCCATTTTTTGAAAAGTAATAATAAAAATTCTCTTTTATATAGTATTTCTCTGAGTCAATTTTTGTATTATTTATAAAAGAATAAATTCTAGGCCATGGTTTGTTAATATAATTAAGATTATAGTTATTTATTAATCTAAAGCTTTGTTTTCCTATAAACGCAAAAACTGTTAAAAAAAAATAACTTTACTAATATTAACTATTTTTGATTGGTAAATTTTTTTTTTAAAAAAATAAATAAATATTAATATAATTAAACACACAATATAAGAATAACCATATCTGTATAAAGGAAATTTTAAAAAAAATGATATGCCTCCTATAAAACAAGTAAAAAAAGCCAACCAATAGAATTCGGATAATTTAATTACAACAATTTTATCTTTAATATTTCTGGATGAAATTCTAAAAAATATCAATAACATCAACAATACAAGCATGTATGGGACAATAATATTTACTATGTAAATTAAATGTTTTTTGCTCCAGGCGGTAATCCAATTAAAATTTTTTATAAAAACTTCCATAGTAAGATGTTCATCATTATTTTCTGGCCAACCTTTTGACCATGCTTCTGATGCAATATTGTATATTTTAGTAGAATTAATATTTAGCCACGGAAGATATTCTGTACATGTAATAATTATTGGATAGATACCACATCCACTTATAATAAAATTTTTTATTAACCATAACAAAAAAAAAATAATTGAAAAAAAAATTTTTGGTATAAATATTTTTTTTAAATTTAATTTATATTTGTAAAAAAAAATATAAATAGGAATTATAAATACTATAATCATTGTGCTTTTATTTAAAAAACTAAATACCGAGATTAAAAAAATAGGGGCTATATCAATTGTATTTTTATTAATTTTCAAAATATATGAGATCAAATAAAATAAACTTAAATGTGCTATCGTGTCATTTCCAAATCCATCATATCCCATTAATTTAAAAGCAATATAAATTAAAACTGATAGTGAAAATAAAGAGCTTAAGTCTGTTTGTATTTTTTTTTTATAAATTTTTATAACTTCATTAAAAAAATATATATAATAGAAAGCGGCGATACTCGCTAAAGGAATAATTATTCCATTTTCTTGAAAAAAATAATTATTATTAAAGGCACTTAAGTACTGAATTATTGATATATGGCCAAATCTTGAATGTAAATTGTTAAGACCAAAAATTATTTTGTATTCGTTCAGTATAGAAATATATGGCAAATGATACAAGCCAGCGTCCGGTCTGTTAACGTTACTAAACAAAATTAAGAAGAAGCATATTAATGTTGAAATAAATATAAATCTAAATTCTTTTTTTATATTTATTTTTAATTTTAAAAAAAAAATTAAGATTACCAAAATAAATATAAAAGAATTTATATTCTTATTTAAAGGTATAAAAAAATTTAATAGTAGAGCAATAAAAGAAGCCGTTACTACTCCTACAAAAGCTTTATAAAATAATGAATATTCTTTAATTTTGCTTTGGTTAAGTATAAGAGAACCAAGAGAATAGTAAAAAAAATTAGTAAAAAAAGAAAATAAGAATATTTTTATCATTTTAATAGACTGCGAAGTTATTAATTATAATTTTTTTAATGAGATCAACGATCAAATTATAGTTCATTAGTTTAATAATCTGCAATCTTTAAATAAAGAAATTATAATAATAAATCGTACTGATTAATTTAAATTCTAAAAGTATTTACAAGACAGTACTATTTATGTATAAAAATATGCCTGGTGATTATTGCAAAGGAGTAACACCCGATCCCATTCCGAACTCGGCAGTTAAGCCCTTTAGCGCCGATGGTACTTTGTCTTAAGGCACGGAAGAGTAGGTCGTTGCCAGGCTTTATAAATCCTTCTTAAATTTTAATGAAAAATATACTTATTGTTACTGGTGGAGCTGGGTTTATAGGTTCTAATTTGATAACTGAACTTTTAAAGTTTAAAAAATTCAGGATTATAAGTATTGATAATTATTCATCTGGCTTATCCAAAAATCATATTAAGAATAAAAGAGTTAAGTATTTAAAGGGGTGCACTCAAAATATTGAAATTTTATTGAAAAATTATATTGGAAAAATTTATTCCATCTTTCATTTCGGAGAATTTTCAAGAATTTATCAAAGCTTTAAAAACATTAACGAGTGTTTTAGTTCCAATATTGAAGGAAGCTCAAATGTATTTAATTTTGCATTAAAGAATAAAATTAGATTAATTTATTCTGCAACTTCTGCAAGTTTAGGAAATAGTGGTAAAGATATGAATTTATCTCCTTATGCTTTTTCTAAAGCTAAAAATTTAGAATTATTAGAGAATTTAAAAAAGTGGTTTAATTTTAGATATGAAGTAATTTACTTTTATAATGTGTACGGAGATAGACAAATTTGCAAAGGAGATATGGCAACAGTTGTTGGAATATTTGAAGATTGCTTTAGAGCGGGTAAAAAATTGCCAGTGGTAAGACCTGGAACACAGGAAAGAAGATTTACTCACGTATTGGATACCGTTAAAGCTTGTATTTTTGCATGGAAAAAAAATAAGTGTAGACACTACTCTATTGCTAGCAAACAGTCCTTTAGCATCATTGAACTTGCAAAATTATTTAAAAGCAAAATTAGATATTTGCCAAAAAGAAATGGAGAGCGTTTTGCATCTGCTTTAACAAAGATGAATTTAAACAACAAGATAGTAAGATTATCCACAAAAATTCGGTTGAAAGATTATGTAAGTAATTTTTTAATAAAAAATCGTTAACTATTCTTTACAAAGTGTATTTTAATATATATTTAATGTTCCTATGAAAGTTGTAAGCTCACTTAAATCTCTTAAAAAAAGAGATATCAATTGTAAAGTTGTTAGAAGACGTGGAAAACTTTACGTTATCAATAAAAAAAATCCAAAGTTTAAAGCAAGACAGGGTTAAAAACTCTATGAATATAGACTCTCAAAAGGAAACTTGGTCTAATTTTAAGAAATTAACAGTTTATGTTTCCGTTGCCATAATACTTGTTTTAGTTTTAATGGCTATTTTTTTACTATAGATTTTTGACTTTAGTATCGAGCTTTTAGTTTTTTAAATTTTTTTACTCTTCTAGTATTTTCGTCCTTCTCTCTCTTTTTTCGCTCAGATGGTTTTTCGAAGTGACTTTTGATTTTTAATAACCGAAACACACCTTCTCTTTGTAATTTTTTTTTAAGAGCTCTAAGAGCTTGTTCTAAATTATCATTTTTAACTTCTATTTTAATATGTGCTTTCCTCCAAAAAAGTGAGACGATTTAGCATTTTTGGTGTTATATTGTCTATATTTTTATGAAGTTTTTTAAGCATAGACCATCAGAAGGTTATCAAACAAAAACAAGTATAATTAATAGAAGAAAAGCGATTTTAACTACCGCGAAGTATACTTTTTTTGGTTTAATTGGTCTTAGACTTTTGTGGTTACAAGTATTTCAAAAAAATAAATATTCAATTTTATCTGATCGAAATCGTTTTAAAGAATGGAAAATTGCAGCGGAGAGAGGATTAATATTAGATCGTTTCAATAATAAGATAGCTGAAAATCGTCAACTTTATAGAATAGCATTAATTAAAGGAGATGTTACGGATCTTGAACTAGTCCTTACAACACTAAATAAATTTTTAAGATTAGATAATGAAACAATAGAAAAAACGAAAACAGATTTTATAAAACTTAGAAAATTTCAACCTTATGTTATTAATAAAAACCTATCATGGGCTGAGTTTTCAAAAATAAATAGCAATCTATTCATTTTAAATGGTGTTCAGCCATTTATTTCAATGGAGAGACATTATAATTACCCTTACGAATTTGCTCATGTATTAGGTTACGTAGGTGTTCCCAATGAAAATGATTTGCAAAATCAAAAAGATGATCTTTTTAGAACACCGGGAATTAAGATTGGAAAACTTGGAATTGAAAAAATATTAAATAGAGAACTTATTGGCACTCCAGGTTTCACTCGTTTTGAAGTAAACGCTGCAGGTAGGGCAGTTAGAACAGTTGAATTTGTAGATGGAGTAAGCGGAAATGCTTTAAAAACTTCACTTGACCTTGAGCTTCAAAAATTAACTTATCAAAAATTAGGACGATATGCTGGATCTGCAATTGCAATGGATATTAAAACAGGAGAAGTTTTAGCATGTGTTTCAACACCTTCATTTGATACAAATAAATTTGCTTTTGGCATTACTCAACCAGAATTTAATGAGTTGTTAAAAAATGAACGAAGACCATTAATTAATAAGTTTTTATCAGGGCAGTATCCACCAGGATCAGTAGTGAAACCAATTATAGCTTTAGCTGCACTAGAAAATAAAATTGTTGATCAAGATTATACTCATTTTTGCCCCGGGAAGATTGAATTGTATGGTCAAGAATTTTACTGCTGGAAAGATGGAGGACATGGAAGAATTAATTTAAAGGATGCCATAAAAAAATCATGCGACATATATTTTTATGAAGTTGCAAGATTATTAGGAGTAGACCGATTAGCAGAAACAATAAGAAAATTTAATTTTGGTCAAACAATTTTAAAAGATTTTGATGAAGAAAAGAAGGGTTTAGTCCCAGATACAAAATGGAAAAAAAATGCTCTGGGTAAGCCATGGCTTCTTGGAGAGACTTTAATTACAGGAATTGGACAAGGTTATATATTAGCAACCCCAATGCAGATTTGTAAATCAATGGCTCAATTTGCAAATGGCGGTTATGTTGTTAATCCAACTTTTTATCTTGATGAAAAATCTAAATTAAGTCGTATGGATTTTGATGTGGACAATATAAAAATAATCAATGAAGCTTTAGTAGCAGCAACAAATGAACCTGGAGGAACTTCGTATGGTTCAAGACTAAATGGAAAATTAAAATTTGCCGGAAAAACAGGAACTTCTCAAGTCACTAAATTAACCATTAAAGATAGAGAGGATAATGCAAATCCAAATGCCAGAGAATATAAATATAGAGATCATTCTCTATTTGCAGGTTTTGGTCCTGTAGAAGAACCTAAATATGCAGTTGCGGTAGTAGCAGAACATGCTGGACCAGGATCAAGGATTGCAGCTCCAATTGCAAGTAGCATGTTTGATTTTTTATTCAAAAAAAGAGTATCCAATGCGTGAAACAGTAAAAGTATCTAAAATTTTCTTAATAATTGAAAAGCTTCAGAAATTGGACAGAAGTTTAATTAATATGATCCTAGTTTTAGGATTGATAAGTATTCTATGTCTATATTCAATCGATAAAGGACAAGGAACTATTTATTTAAAACATTTAATTAGATTTATATTTGCATTTCTAATTTTAATTATAGTTGCCTTTACCCATATAAATTTCTGGTATCGATACGCATATCATTTCTATTTTTTAATATTATTTCTTTTAATAGTTTTAAAATTTGTTGGGGTTACAGCTAAAGGCGCACAACGTTGGCTTGATTTTGGATTTTTTCATGTCCAACCTTCAGAAGTTGCAAAACTTGCAATTATATTAGTTCTTGCAAAATTTTATAATTTAGTAAAAGTTGAGAATACTAATAAATTATTTTCATTACTCGTTTCAGCAATTTTAATTTTAATCCCATTTTTGTTAGTTTTAA
>Ga0214923_10000526_pt1 | contig 57907 bp, 68 predicted proteins | sample LL1510_MetaG_FD_177993 | JGI IMG/M metagenome (GOLD analysis project Ga0214923, IMG submission 177993) | Freshwater microbial communities from Lake Lanier, Atlanta, Georgia, United States - LL-1510 | ecosystem: Environmental > Aquatic > Freshwater > Lake | place: USA: Georgia | collected...
TCCCCCTACGGGTACTCCCTCCTAAGGGAGACAAAATTAAGAACTCTTTTTATAATTATATAAAATACTTTAATGTATCACCTATAAAAGTCACATCTTGTCTACGATGCATCTCATCTTATTCAATCCCAAATTAGAGATTAGTTTGTGGGGGTAGTTTTAGTTTATTAGACTACTGATACAGTCTTTACTACTTTTCTCTTTCCAGTAAAGGTGGTTTTCTTAGTATTCTTGAAGGCAATGACGCCATTAGCTATAGAGTACAAAGTATCATCAGCTCCACGAGCTACATTATTGCCTGCATGAAATTTGGTACCTCTCTGTCTAATAATAATTTGTCCTTTAGCTACTTTTTGTCCAGCATATAGTTTGACCCCAAGATATTTTGGATTTGAGTCTCGTCCTAATGCTGTAGAACCACCAGCTTTTCTATGTGCCATATCGAATATTATTACTATATATGTTATAATAATACATATGAAACATAAATTTGTCAAGCATATTAAGAGTTTATTATTAATTATGTCGGCTATATTAATAGGTGGCAGTGCTTATCTGATTGGAAATATGAATGCCTTAGAGTCTAATCTCAGTGAGATTCAGGTGGTTTATCCTGATGCTATTGCTATTAAATCTGATACTAAAGTAGAGGAAATTAAATCAACTGAGGTTATCCCTTCTAATAATAAAGAAGCCAATTTATCTACTGGTAAAATAGTGGCTAGTAAAAACGGTAAAAGATATTATTATCCAAATTGTACTGGAATTAATAGAATTAAACCAGAAAATCGTATATACTTTGAAACAAAGGAGCAAGCTGAGGGCAAAGGTTTGACTCTTGCTTCTGGTTGTAAAGAACTATGAGAAAGACATATATCCCAAAGACATATAAAAAACAATCTAGGTCAAAATCTAGTAATTTTATTATAGGATTTCTCAAATTTTTGATGTTTGGAATTATTATAGTTGGGATTGGATATTTATTATATTCTCCAATTTTGAATATAGCTAAATTTGAAGTTGTACTAGAAGATGCAACTTTGCGAGATAATATTATGTCTAGAACACAAGACTTTGTAGCGGATAAAACTCATTGGTGGTATAATAATCAAAATATATTTTTATTGAGGGGGAATAGTTTGGAGAAGGATTTATTAAAAAAATTTCCACAGATCAAAAGTATGCTAATCAAAAGAAATTTATTAGATAAAAAAGTTAATCTAGATATTACTCTTAGAAAACCAGGTTTTTATAATTGCTATGATTCAAGCTGTTATCTTATTAGTGAAGATGGTATTAATATGGGTATTTCTGAAAGTTCTAATGAAGGTTTGGTTGAAATAAAAGGAATATCACAAAAATCAGCTGGAGAGTCAGTCTTGACAGAAAGAGAAATTAATTGGCTTATCAATATTGCAGAAGAGTATAATAAAATAGATAGTCTCAAAATTACTTCTATTGATATTCAGCAAAAGTCCGGAGATAATATAGTGAGTATTTTTGTCTATACAGATAAAGGATATTATATTATGCTAGATTTAGATACAGATGTGATTTATCAGGCCCAAGTATTGAAACAAGTCTTTATTTCTCAAATTCCGCTAGAAAGACAAGATAAATTAGAATATATCGATTTGAGGATTAAAGACAGGGCTTATTATAAATTAAAATAATCTATGATATTGCATAAATTATTACAAATATATAATCGTATTCCTTTGAGGGTATTTACTATTTCTATTACTTTGATTTTGGCTATTTTAGCTTTTGGTTCTAGTGCTGGTGATTCGCTGACTATGGATGAGAGTCCACATATTGCAGCAGGATATTCTTATGTGGTAGAGGGTGATTATAGATTAAATCCAGAACATCCGCCACTATTAAAACTATTAGCGGGCTACTCAATTTGGCTAGGAGGCAAACTAACTAATCAGGCTATTTATTTTCCTGACAATATCTCCGCTTGGACGGATAAAGTCAATGCCCAATGGGATATGGGTTATGCTTTCTTATTTAAGTCTGGTAATGATGCCAATACTATTATTTGGTGGGCAAGATTACCTACAATTATAGTTTTATTATTGGGGCTCCCATATATTATTTACTCGGTATTTTATCATACTAAAAATAAATCGATTGCTTTGATTAGTGGGATATTGTATGCTTTTTCTCCTAATATTATTGCGCATGGTAGATTGGTTACTACGGACTTAATTGCAAGTCTTTCTTTTTTGATTGTAATAGATATTTGGATTAGATATTTACAAAACCAAAGTGGTAAAAATATATTTTATTTAATTTTAGCTATTGCCTTTGCATTTTTATCCAAATTCTCAACTATATTGTTATTGCCTTTGATCTTTTTGACTGGTTTTGGGTATATTTGGATAAAATACTGGTCTTACAATCAACAAATTCTATCTAAAAGTTTAATTTTAATTCGAGACGGAATTATTGTAGCTTTGGGGGTATTTGTGATTATAAATTTTGTATATTGGATTACAATGCGGAATATGTCCATTGATACACAACTTCAATTAGTGCAGGAGTCATTCCCACAAGATAATCAAATCTCTGATATAACCAAACAAACTTTATCTAATATTATTCAATTTCCAGGTTTACAATATTTTGGTCAATATCTATTGGGACAAGCGATGGTCGTGCAAAGAGTGGGAGGGGGGAATACAACTTTTCTACTGGGTAAATTTACTAATCAGAGTTTTATAGAATATTTCCCACTTACATATTTACTAAAAGAGAATATAGCTATAATCTTAACTCTTATTGCTATTATACTCGCTTCTATTATCGGTATTATTAAACACTTTAATTTTAAGATATTCGGTAAATATAAAACTAAGATATTAAATTATTGGTATGAGATTACTGTGTTTATAATGATTATTATATACTGGTTTATTAGTATTAGGGGTAACCTTAATCTTGGAATTAGACATATTTTGCCAGCAGTTACCTTGACTTATATTCTAATTGCTTTTGGTATTGTAAAAATATTAATTCCACTAAGGTTCTCTAAAGTTTTATTGAGTGTGTTTCTGATTTGGTATATTACTACCACTATACTTGTATATCCAAGCTATATCTCTAACTTGAATATTTTATCTGGGCAAAATCAAGGCTATCAGATTTTTACAGATTCGAATTTGGATTGGGGACAGGATTTGAACAGATTAAATAATTGGACTAAACAGAAAAATATTGATATACTATATATAGATTATTTTGGAGTAGCAAATGTCCAATATTATTTGCCTAATACCAAAATAATACCAGTCAAATCAACTGATGGTCCTAAAATTGGCTATACTGCTATTAGTGCAACTATGTTGCAAGATTCTTTTTATAAGCGAAAAATCAACCCCAATTATCAAGAATATTGGTGGTTAGCTTGGAGAAAACCAGATTATATCATAGGCAATTCAATCCTCATATATTATAATGATAAATATTAAATAAATTTTATGCCAGAAATATATAATAACTCAGAAAATACAGCTAATATAGAACAAAATCCACAGATACAAGTTGAACAAGGTATATATACCCCAGAAAATCAAATCGCAAATACCTCTGAGACTATTATTCAATCAACCGAACAGGTGGCTCCTACAACTGAACAATATAAAGCTGAAAATCATATTAAGCAATTAGTTGAGACTCAAAAAAATATATATCAATCAGCCCCAATAACCAAACCATTATCACCAAAAATACAAGAAAAATATGGTTGGTTGCTCAATGTCTCGGGAGAGCATCGAGTGGAAGTTTCAGTTAAGATGATTACTACTAAAGGAAAAGATATATTAGATGTAATCAATGCATTCCTAGCCATTGAAGACTATACAAATTTAGATAGCTTAGAAGAAAGTTTGAGCGCTATTTATCCGACATTAATTTCAGAAGGGATATTATCAGATATAAATAATAAATAACAAACTAATATGGCTATTCTTTTATATATTATTCTACTAGTTTGGTTAATAGCAATGGTCCTTGTCATTGCTGTTATTATAGTTCATCCATTTTTGGAAAAAAGAAGAATCAATAGAGGTCTTTCAATGACCCAATATCAAATTATAGTCCCTAGGAATATCCCTAAGCCAGAAGCTAATATAAAAGATTTAATTAGCATAATGGAACAAGTTTATGCTGGTTTTTCTTATCTTAAATTTGAAAATTTTATCAATAGACTAAAATATGGAAACCCATATATTTCTCTTGAAATTGTAAGCCCCATAGAGAGAGATGAAATAAATTTTTATATGGGGGTACCTAAGGGATATGAATCTATTTTTGAAAAACAGATTCATGGAGTGTATCCAGAGGCAGAATTAAAGAGAATTATCGACTATAATGTACTAATACCAGAGTCTGAGATTAGAGCAGGGTATCTAAAGTTAAAAAAGCCATATATTTTGCCAATTAGAACCTATAAAGAATTGGAAGCTAATCCACTGAATGTAATTACCTCAGCCTTATCTAAAATTCAAGAAGATGAAAGTGCTGTAGTCCAAATTTTAATCGAAAGACTTCCAGATAGTTGGGTAGATAATGGGCAAAAAGTAGTCAAAAAAATGCAAAAAGGTGAATCCTTCAAAGATTCCTATGGAGATGTTTTTGGGGGCATAGATAAACAGGTCATTAAGGCTCTAGGTGGTGTTTTTAAGTCTAAAGATGCAGCAGTCAATGAGCCTAAAATGCTTTCACCTCAGGAGTCAATGATGATGGAAAAAATAAGTCACAAAAATTCTAAAGTAGCCTACTCCACCAATATCAGGTTGATGACAATATCAAAAGATAAACAAAGAGCAGATATTTTATTTGACCAATTAGAGGGTGCTTTTGCCCAATTTGCGAATGGAGATTTGAATGAATTTAAGGTTGTAAAGTATCCTCTAAAAAATATAAAGCAATTTATATATTCATTTATATTCAGATTATTCTCAGGCAAAGAGTCAATGATTTTAAACACAGAGGAATTAACTAGTTTATATCATATCCCTGCAGTAGGTGTAGAGACACCTAAGGTGAATTGGATTACTTCTAAGGCCTCGCATCCACCAGTGGATTTACCAAAGGAAGGGGTACTGATAGGGAAAAATGTCTATCGTGGCGAAGAAGTAGAAGTTAGAGTCAAGGAAGAAGACCGCCGTCGTCATATGTATTTGATCGGGCAGACTGGAACCGGTAAAAGCGCTTTTATGAGAAAAATGATTCAAGAGGATTTACAGGCGGGGCATGGCTTGGCTTTGCTTGATCCGAATGGAGACTTTGCAGTACAAGTATTAGGTATGATACCTCCTCATCGTATGGATGATGTGATTTATTTTAACCCGGCTGACATCAATTACCCAATGGGACTAAATATCCTAGAAGCGAGAACCCATGAGGAAAAAGATTTTTTGATTCAAGAAATGATTTCTATTTTCTATAAATTAGTCTCGGACCCAAGTATGATAGGTCCAATTTTTGAACACAATATGAGAATGGCCATGTCGGCTTTGATGTCGGATGTCAATAACCCTAGAACTTTAGTAGAGATACCGCTGATGTTTACTGATGAGAATTTTCGCCGAGAAGTTTTGCTAACAGTGGACGATCCAGTGATTCGACATTTTTGGGAAAAAGAATTCCCAGCTACTCAAAAAGGTTCTCAAGCTGGGGATACATTGGGGTATTTATTGAGTAAATTAGGTAGATTTATTGAAAATGAAATGGTTAGAAACATAATAGGGCAGTCAAGGTCAGCCTTTGATTTTCAAGATATTATGAATTCAGGTAAAATCTTGATTGGGAATCTAACCAAAGGTGGGCTAGGAGAGCAGAATAGTAATCTATTAGGTATGTTATTAGTTTCCAAATTACAAATGGCAGCCTTCAAAAGAAATGACATTCCAGAAGAGCAAAGACGAGATTTTTATCTGTATCTAGATGAGTTCCAGAACTTCACCACTGATAGTATTTCTACCATATTGTCTGAAGCCCGTAAATATAGATTATGTCTAATTCTAGCTCATCAATATATTGGGCAATTATCTGATGGTATTCGTAATGCCGTCTTTGGAAATGTCGGAACCGTAGTCAGCTTCCGCATTAGCTCCGATGATGCTGAAGTTATAGCACAAAGGCTGCAGCCATATTATACGGCTGAGGATTTAGTCTTAATAGATAATTTGAAAGCAGTAATAACCTTGATGATAAATGGGAAGACTAGTAAAGCCTTTAATCTGCAAGTTATCTTAACTGATAGACCAGATTTAAATCTACAACAACAAGTTATGATGCAATCTAGACAAAAATATGCCAAACCAGTGGCAGAAATTAGGGCAGATATTGAAAATCGTACCCATAGTATGCTAGAATAGATGTATTAAATTATATTTTTATGAGCAATATTTGTATTACAGGAATACAGCCTACAGGTAAAATCCATATTGGTAACTATTTTGGGGCTATGCAGCCTCTGTTAGAATTATCCAGAAAACCAGAATTTGATAAAGTTTTGATGTTCGTAGTCAATCTACATTCTCTTAATAGTATCAAAGATGCAGAGACTCTCAGAAACTATACCAGGGATATAGTCCTAGATTTCTTATCCATGGATATTGATATTAGTAAAAGTAGTTTATTTTTACAATCAGAGATTAGAGCCCTGACTGAACTTACTTGGATATTTAATAATCTGGTTACGGTAGCTTATCTAGAGAGGTCCCATGCTTATAAAGATGCAGTAGCTAATGGTAAAGAGGCTAATATGGGATTATTTGATTATCCTGTTTTGATGGCAGCAGATATTCTATTATATCAAGCTAATGTAGTCCCAGTCGGGCAAGACCAAAAACAACATATTGAAATTGCCCAGACCATAGCTAAAAAATTCAATTCTCAATATGGTCGATTTTTTACCATTCCAAAACCATATATCCAAGATAATACAGCTATAGTCAAAGGACTTGATGGAAGGAAAATGAGCAAATCTTATAATAATGCTATTGAAATCTTCGAGCCAGCCGATTCAATTCGAGCTAAAGTAATGAAAATCACCACCGACTCTAAAGCTCCCAATGAGCCCAAAGACCCAGAGAACTGTAATATAATGGCAATTTATAGACTTTTAACAACTCCAGAAAATTTAGCAAATATGGAAAATAGATATAGAGCAGGACAAATCTCTTATAAAGAAGCTAAAGAAATTCTTGCTGAGACAATTCTGAGATTTTTCCAACCAATGCGAAATCGTAGACAAGAACTATCCCAAAACCAAGAATATGTAGCCAAAATCTTAGCCAAAGGAGCAGAGGAAGCCAATTCAATAGCCGAGACTAATATACAACAAATCCGCCAATTAGTTGGGTTAAAACAATAATTTATTTTTTTTTGTAGCTTAAGGTAGACCTGAAAAAGATGAGATGCATCGTAGACAAGATGTGACTTTTATAGGTGATACATTAAAGTATTTTATATAATTATAAAAAGAGTTCTTAATTTTGTCTCCCTTAGGAGGGAGTACCCGTAGGGGGAGGGTGGATAAAACACAAACTATAACCCAATCCACCTCCGGCCACTCCCGTATAAATACGACAGTGACCACCTCCTCCAAAGGAGGACAATTACTATACAACTTACTATTATTAGTCTAGTAATATATAATTCCTTTTGTCGACGATTACCTCATCTCGTACAAGACCTTGACAAAAGACGTACATCATTGTATAATAAATTTTAATGTTAAATAATTAATGTTTATGTTTGCAATTATCCGTACCGGTGGGAAACAATATTCTGTTGAAAAAGGAACAATTTTAAAGATTGAGAAATTAGATCAAGAAGCAGGGTCAGAATTAGTATTTGATGATATCTTATTAGTAGAAAATGCTTCTGTGATTACTGTTGGTACACCTAAAGTTGAAAAAGCTAAAGTTACAGCTAAAGTACTAACTCAAGGTAGGTCAAAAAAGCAGATTGTATTCAAGTATAAGAATAAAACTAGATATAGTGTCAAAAATGGACATAGACAACCTTATACTGAAGTTGAAATTACAGACATTATTTTATAATTAATATATTCTACATCTAATTATGGATGTATATATCAAAATACAAGAAGTTTTGGAAGAAGTGAGCCCTATGTTAGAGGCTGATGGAGGTGGTGTAGAGATAGTAGAGTTCAAAGATGGTAATCTCACCTTGAACTTACTAGGGGCTTGTTCGGGATGTCCTATGTCATCTATTACCTTTGGGGTGGTAGTTGATAATAAACTTCGTGAAGTATGTGGTGACAAAATTAAGAATATATATTATAATAAAGATAGTCCAGATCATAATTATCATTTAAGTAAATAAATATGGCAATTAAAACCTTAGCAATAGACCGAGACCAATGTATAGGAGCTGCTAGTTGTGTGGCTGTTTACCCAGATGTCTTTGAGATTGACGAAGAGGCTAAAGCAGTTCTCAAGCTCAAAGGTGGAGAAGTTACCTCAGATAGAACAGATATTACCGCTCTTGATGTAAGCTCTGTTGATGATGATACTTTGCTTTTGGCAGCACAGTCCTGTCCAACCGCAGCTATTTATCTATATGATGAAAAAGGGGAGCAAGTTTTCCCAGCTTAAATATAGTATTCTAAAATATAAATCTAACTATGCTCAATTTACAATTCTTAGAATTTTTGAGTGAATATAACCTTAATTTACCAATTTGGGGGATATCACTTTTATTTGCTTATAGTTTAGTTTTGATTTTATCTTTAGAAAAAGCTACTAGAAAAGGTGTCCCTACTAAGGATATATTTAATTTAGGAAGTATTGTTGCTATATCTGGTATGTTAGGGGCTAGAATGTTGTATTTAGCTACTGTGCAAGTTGATTTGGAATGGGGCAATATATTAAGTTGGGATGAAATTTTTTATGATGGAAAACTCAATATCATAGGTGGATATTTAGGTGGTTTAGTAGGGGGATGGTTTTATTTACAAGGATTTGATGCTATCAAGCGATCTGGTATGTCATGGTTAAGATTTTTTGATACATTCCTACCTATTATTCCCATAGGAACTATATTTGGATATATTGGAATATTATTTATAACTATAAATAAAGGAGCTATTTCAACAACTGAATATCCGTGGCTATTATTAGTTGGAGACACTTATGTGCATCCTTGGGCATTATATATAGCTTTTTTAGGGTATATAATTTTATTCATTATAATGGTATTTTTATATCATAAATTATACAAGTTTAAAAGATCAGGGTATATTACAGCCTCTTTTGTATTAGGAGTTTCTTTAATTCATTTTATTACTGATTTTTGGCAAACTACAGACCCCCAATATAGTATATTAAGAATTAATGGGCTTACTATCACCCAGTTAATTGCAATATTTATTATAATATTAACAATCATAGGGCTGTTATTGATAAGATATAAGTCTGCACATACTGAATAAATGAATAGGCGATTTTAAAGTTGGTAAATTTTTTATGAATAATGAGGCAAAAGATTTAATCAAGCAAAAATTAGATATAGTAGATATTATAGGAGAATATATTACCCTAATTCCGGCTGGCTCCAATTATAAAGCTTTATCTCCATTCCGTAATGAAAAAACCCCATCTTTTATAGTAAGTCCAGAGCTTCAAATCTATAAGGATTTTGGTGGAGACAAATCAGGGGATATATTCCAATTTATTATGGATATGGAGGGGGTATCTTTCCCAGAAGCTCTCAATATATTATCCCAAAAAGCAGGCATATCTCTTAAGTCTTATAGTAAAAATACTGAATTCCAAGTAGATAATAAAAAAACTTTACTTCAAATATTAAGTGATAGCACCAAAATTTATCACTCTATTTTAAAGCATATTAAATATGGGCAAAGAGGTAAAGATTATCTCAATTCTAGAGGTATTACTGATGATTTAATAGATTTATTTGAAATTGGTTTAGCTCCACAAAGTTATCATACCTTAAGTAAAAAATTATCCCAAAAATATTCAAATACAGATATAGAAGCCTCAGGAATGGTAATTAATAGTGATAAAAATAATATTTATGATAGATTCCGAGGTAGAGTTATGATCCCAATTCAAGATACTTTGGGTAGGGTGGTAGGATTTACAGGCAGAGTTTTACCAGAATATGATGATGGAAAAATGGGTAAATATGTCAATTCTCCCCAGACTATTATTTTTGATAAAAGCAAAATATTATTTGGTTTATCACAAGCCAAAATAGCTATCAAAAGTAAGAATAGAGTTATTATCGTAGAGGGACAAATGGATGTTATTATGTCGCATAAAGCAGGTGTACAAGAAGTGGTGGCTGTATCAGGAACTGCTTTGACTGAACACCATATTATTACATTATTAAGATATACAAATCAATTTTTATTAGCTTTTGATAATGATAAGGCAGGAATCAATGCTTGTCTTCGATCAGCAGCCTTAATCACAAAAAAAGGTGGAATAGTCAAGGTGATTACTATTGCTGGGGGTAAGGATGCTGCTGATTTGGTAAAAGAAAACCCATCTTTGTGGAGTAATGCTATTGAACAGGCTTCTGATTTTATAGAGTATTATATTAATAATATAGTCTCTAAAATAACAGCAGAAGATACTCCCGCCAAGAATCAAGCCCTACAGACATTAATAGCTTGGATACAAGATATTAATGATCCAATTACCAAAAACTATTATATCAAGCGATTGGCGGATTTATTAAATATGGCAGAAAAAGACATATATAATCAGCTAAAAATCAATACTATACAGGGAGAAATTAATGCCCAAAATTATATTCCTGAGACACCTCTGGTCAAATTACAAAAACAGATTATTGCATATCTACTTTACAAACCTACAAATTGTGATATTCTTATATTAGAGCAATCTTTATTTACTCAGCCTAAATTGAGAGATGTATTTATCAAATTAAGAGCATATTGCAATCAAGACTCTCCACAAGAATTGAATTTAGGAGAATGCAAAAAATTTCTCTCAGAAGTTGAGTATGCAACCCTTGAAGAATTATTATTACCGATATTCTATAAAATTGAGCAATTACAGCCAAATGAGGAGCAAATACAACATACAATTAAAGAAAACATTAGCCTTTTGAAAAATCAATACAAAAGCTTAGTTAGAAAAACATTATTCAAAAAATTAAAGGAAGCTAAAAAATTAGGTGATATTCAACAAATTAAAGAAATTCTAAAAAAGTATAAATCATTTACTTAAAATCTACTAGTTAATATATTATATATGAAAAAATCTACCCCCAAAGCAGCCAATCTAAAATTAGAAAAAGTTATCAAGGCTTTAGTTGTACAAGGGAAGTCCAGAGGTTTTGTGACAGAAACAGAGATTATGTATGCTCTGCCCAATATTGAAGATAATTTAGAACAATTAGAAGAAGTATATGATGTTCTCAAAGAAAAAGATATCAAAATACAGGATGAATTAGAGTTTTTACCATTAGTGAAAGTAGATGGGATAGAGGATATAGAATCTCATACTCAACTTGAAAAATGGGAGGAAGAGTTACCAGATCCAGTAAATATATACCTAAAAGAAATTGGAAGTATCCCACTTCTTAATAAAGATCAAGAAATTTATATTTCAAAAAGAGTCCTAGAAGGAGATGGAGATGCCAAAAAAAAATTAGCCGAAGCCAATCTAAGATTAGTAGTATCTATTGCAAAAAAGTATGTCGGTCGTAGCCCAAATTTAACACTATTAGATTTAATTCAAGAGGGTAATTTAGGTTTGTTTAAAGCTATAGAAAAATTTGATTATTCAAAAGGTTTCAAATTCTCTACCTATGCAACTTGGTGGATTCGTCAAGCTATTACAAGAGCTCTGGCTGACCAATCTAGAACCATTCGTATTCCAGTTCATATGGTCGAGACAATCAATAAATATTCCCAAGTAGTTCGTAATCTAGTTCAAGAATTAGGGAGAGAACCCTTACCGGAAGAGATTGCTGCAGAGATGGATATGGAAGTAGAAAAAGTACATCAGATTATAAAGATTAATCAAGATACAATCTCACTACAAGCTCCTGTGGGGGATGAAGATGGAAGTTCTTTAGGAGATTTTATAGAAGATACAGATTCTCTAAGTCCAACTCAAACTGCTAGTCGTAATCTTCTAAGGGCACATCTCCAAGAAATCCTAGATGATTTGAATGATAGAGAACAAATAATTCTAAAAATGCGCTTTGGATTAGAAGACGGAATTACTCATACTCTAGAAGAGGTGGGTGCCGAATTTGATGTAACTAGAGAGCGTATCAGACAAATTGAAGTCAAAGCCTTAGAGAAAATACGAGAACATATCAATATTAAAAAGCTAAGAGATTACTAGCATATTAGCCAGTCAAATATAAAATTTTGACAAGATTCAAAATATAAGGTAATATTATTTGTACTATCAAAGAATATGATGATAACTAAGCCTATTCAATATATCAAAGAAGCCCAAGTAGAAATTAAAAAAGTTACTTGGCCTACTAGACAACAATCATTACAATATACGGCCATTGTTGCAATAATATCAGTTGCAGCTACGATAATATTAGGTGGTTTAGATTTATTATTTAATTATATTCTAACTCAATTTATTTTATAATTTCACTCCCTTTATATGGCAAAGCAACATCCTATTAGTATTGAAAAAAATTGGTATGTAATTCATAGTGTGTCAGGGCTAGAAGATAATGTAGCTCAGAACCTAAAGAAAAGAATAGAATCTTTATCTATGGAAGACTATATATTTGATGTAATTGTTCCTAAAGAAAAGAAGATTAAAGTCAAAAATGGTAAGAGAGTAACAGTAGAAGAGAGAATTTATCCAGGATATGTATTCGTAGAGATGATTGTGACAGATAATTCTTGGTATGTTGTCAGAAACACCCCCAATGTAACTGGTTTTATTGGAGCAGGAACTACACCGATTCCAGTTTCTACAGAAGAGATGAATTTTATTACCAAAAAGACTACCAAAGAAGAGCCTAAATATACACTCAATGTAGATGTAGATGACTTAGTCAAGATTATTGATGGTCCATTTAAGGATTTTGAGGGAAAAGTTTCTGAAGTAGATGAATCTAAAGGTAAATTAAAAGTTCTGGTCAATATGTTTGGAAGGAATACTCCAGTAGAATTAGATTCTCTTCAGATTAAGAAAGTTTAATATATAATCTCATTCGATGAGAAAATTTATTCGGCATAAAGAAAATTTTGTCTGCAAGAATTGTACTCAAGCTGTAGAAGGTAATGGTTATACAAATCATTGTCCAAACTGTCTACACTCTTTACACGTAGATAAATATCCAGGTGATAGGCAAGAATTATGTAATGGATTGATGAAGCCTATAGATATTATAACTAAAGGAGGGGAGGCCAAATTTGTTCTACACGAATGTAGTCTTTGTAAAGTAGTGAAACAAAATATTTTAAGCCACTCAGACTCAACACAGGCTATTATTAATGTAATGCAAGACAAAGTCAAAAGAGAAATGATGCGTTAATTTATTTTTATTATAAATTTGTGATATAATAAAAATAGTTAATATAAAAATATATGTTATATCCTGATACACTAATCCCAATAGGTTTGATTATATTCAGTGGATTAGCTAATTTAGTCATAGGAATATATATATACTTATTTGCTTATAAATTATCTAATCAAAATTATATCTCAGCCAAATACCTAGCATATATTGGTTTTTGGGTATTTAATTGGATACTGTGGATTATATTACAATCATTATATATTGCCCCATTAGAAAATATATATATACTGTATATAAGTAATATTCTTATTTATTGTTCTTTTATAAGCATTATTCAGGGCTTTGTTTTCTTTGCGATTTCCTTTTCCCATCATACAAAATCTATTACAAAATATAAATTTCTATATTATCCATATATATTCGTCTTAGCTGTAATCTTAATATCTCAAATCGGTATATTGAGATTAGACTCTAATAATCCTATCTTATATAATCGACTAGCTTCATATATAGTTATTTTATATTTAATTTCTTATTTTGTATTATATATAAAAATACTAATTCACAAATATAATACATTAAGCACTAAAAATGAAAAACATAATATAGAATTATTTTTGATATTACCATCTTTAGCTATAATATTGTCTATTATAACTAATATTATAATTCCATTCTTTTATCACAATACAAGTTTTATATATTATGGTCCTGTATCTATGATGATATTAGTGATGACTATTTTGACTGGTATATTAAAATATAAATTATTTTATATAAAATTACCTATAATAAGTTTATTATTAACTTTAATCATAACTCTTATTTTATTAATAATGAGATTCTCCATCATAGATCATAGTATAGCAGGTCAGTTACAAGCAAATATGTTATTTATCTGTATGTTTAGTTGCATTTATATATTTGTGACTAGGGAAGTATATGTAGGACTCAAAAAACAATTGTCATTAGATGCCAAAAAGAAAGAATTAGGAGTAGCTTTAGATGATAAAAATAATTTTCTCAAAAACTCCTCCCATCAATTCAGAACACCACTTACAGTTATTTTGGGATATTTAGGTATGATTGTAAATAAAGAAAACCCTCAATATGAGATTAATAAAGTAGCATTATATGATTTGAATAAAACTTATATTAGTGCGAAAAATTTAAATGATATAATCAATGATGTATTAGCAGCTAATGATGTTAATACTGGTAAATTTGGAGGTAATATTATTGATACTAATATAGACCTAAGACAATTAATTCAATCTATTATCAATGAAAAAAAAGAACTATTATCCAGCAAGTCAACCAAAGCTAATCTCAAGATAAAGGGTAAAAATATAACTGCAAATATAGACCGTACTAAGATAAAAGAAGCTATCAATAATATTTTTGATAATGCTATATTCTATGGTAAAGGGCAAATAGATATTGTAATAGACTATAGTCTTAATGACTTTTTTGCTATATCAATCAAAGATAATGGGGTAGGAATTACAGAAGATGATTCCAAAAAAATATGGCAGAAATTTGAAAGGGGTAAAAAATCAACGCAAATCAATCCCAATGGTTCTGGGCTAGGGCTATATTTAGCCAAGCAAATCCTAACTCAACATGGTGGGGATATTACCGTAAAATCAGAAGGATTCAATGAAGGTAGTGAATTTATATTAACTATCCCTAAGCATATTGCTCCAATTTCAAATAAATCTAAGTCCTAGACAATAGCTTTTTTGATAATAATATGATATAATCAGCCAGAAATAATATAATTTATGTCTAAAAAACTATATATCGCTAGCAATTCAATTGGATTTAAGAGTGGTCTGAAGCATATTCTAAAAGATATCTCTATTACAATTCATAAAGGAGATAAGATTGCCTTAGTGGGAAATAATGGAGCAGGAAAGACAACTTTACTCAAAATTATAGCTAATCTAATCAAACCAACCAGAGGTAAAATAGAGGAATTAGCTACAGTTTGGTATTTCCCTCAATTACATTTAGATATGGTAAGTTCAAATTTAATTATATCGGAATATTTGTCTGATTTGGTAGATGAATGGTGGGAAGTAATTATAAAAGTAGAAAATGAATTCAATTTCAAAATTGACCCAACCAGAAGTATAGCTAGTTTGAGTGGGGGAGAATTAGTCAAATTACATTTGGGAATTATATTTTATATACAGCCACAAGTACTATTATTAGATGAGCCAACCAATCATTTAGATATTCAAGCCAAAGAGTGGTTAATTAAAGGTATAGAGAATTATCCAGACAGTGTGATTATAGCCTCTCATGATACATCTTTTGCTGATAGAGTAGTCAATAGAGTCTGGGAATTGGAAGATGGGTATATTAGAGAATTTGGAGGCAATGTTTCTTTTTATAGAGAGCAAAAAAGATTAGAAAATGAAGCTAAGCTCCGCCGCTATGAAGTAGCTCTCAAGGATAAAAAAAGATTAGATAAATCCTTGCAATTAGAAGCCAAAAGACAAGAGAAAAATATACAAGTAGGCATCAAATCTAGACAAGACAGAAGTGTTTCCCGTATGGATAGAGGTTATCTCAAAAGCAAAGCTGAAGTAAGAGCTGGGCAGAAAAAGCAAATGTATGACTCTAGACTAGAAGACAATAAAGAACTTCTCAATGAATTAGAACCACAAATCAAGAAAATAGTACAGTATATAGTAAATCACATTCCCAGACCAAGTACAGATATAATTTTAGATATTAGAAGTGGATTGATACAAGTCGGGCAAAATCAACTAATCAATAATATTAGATTAAGCCTTACTGAAGGAGAAAGGATCGCTATCCTAGGAGCTAATGGTACAGGTAAAAGTCAATTTTTAAAATTACTTGCCCAAAAACAATTATCCTCAGGAGAGATAATAATTAGCGATAAAACCAATATAGTCTATATGGACCAAACCTATAGTATAGTAAAACCTAATCTGACTATTATAGATAATATGAAAGCTTATAATCCTAAGGCCTCTCTGATGATAATCAGACAAAAATTAAGGGAATTTTTATTTTGGGATGATTATCAAGTCAATCAATTAGTAGGAGATTTATCAGGAGGTGAGGTAGCTAGACTAGCTTTTGCTATGATTAGTTTAAGCCCAGTAGATATGTTATTATTAGATGAGCCAACCAATAATCTAGATATTCAAACCCAAGATGCTATCATACAAGGATTATTGAATTATACAGGGACATTGATAGTAGTCTCGCATTCATTAGACTTTTTAGAAAGAATTCAAATTGATGAAGTATATTGTATATCTCAAAAACAATTATTCCCACATCCATATAAAATCCAAGACACCAGATTCCATATTAAATTATTAAATATTTTAGGTGAAGGAATCATTGAGTAAAGATTTTTCCTAGTGAAAGGCCCCTACAATTAATAATTCAAAACTCATAATTCATAATTGAAAATAAAGACTTGACTAAATTACAGATATGGTTTATAATAGTCAGGAGTATGTTTGACTCATCTAAAATTTTTATTAGGTTAAACAATAATAATTAAATAACACTTCTATGGCAACAGAGAAATATGAGCGCAATAAACCCCATGTAAACGTTGGAACTATTGGACACGTAGATCATGGTAAGACAACTTTAACCGCAGCTATCCTTAACGTACTTAATTTAAGAGGAAATGTAGTTACCAAAAAAGCTGTTAATGAAATTGATTCAGCTCCTGAAGAAAAGGCAAGAGGTATTACTATTGCTGTAGCTCATGTTGAGTATGAATCAGATACAAGACATTATGCTCATATTGACTGCCCAGGACATGCTGACTATATTAAGAATATGATTACTGGAGCAGCTCAAATGGATGGAGCCATCTTGGTGGTATCTGCTGCTGATGGACCTATGCCTCAGACTCGTGAGCATATTTTGTTAGCAAATCAAATTGGAGTGCCTCAAATTGTTGTATTTTTGAACAAAGTTGACCAAGTAGATGATGAAGAATTAGTAGAGTTAGTAGAAGTTGAAGTTAGAGAATTATTAAGTAAATATAGCTTCGATGGAGATAATGCTAGAATTGTAAGAGGGTCAGCTCTTAAGGCTCTCGAGACAACTGATGTTAATTCAGCTGATGCTAAACCAATCTTAGATCTTATTGATGCTTTAGATGAAGCTATCCCAGAGCCAGTAAGAGAGATTGACCAAGATTTCTTGATGCCTATTGAAGATATTTTCTCAATTGAAGGGAGAGGAACCGTAGTTACTGGAAGAATTGAAAGAGGAATTATTAAGGTAAACTCTGAAGTAGAAATCGTAGGTCTAAAAGACACTCAAAAAACAGTAGTTACTGGAGTTGAGATGTTTAAGAAGCTTCTTGACGAAGGTATGGCTGGTGATAATGTTGGTCTTCTGCTAAGGGGTATTAAAAAAGAAGATGTTGAGAGAGGACAAGTGCTTTCTAAAGTAGGTTCTATTACTCCTCACACTGAGTTTGAAGCTGAAGTCTATGTTTTGACCAAAGAAGAAGGTGGGCGACACACTCCATTTGTATCAGGATATAAACCGCAATTCTATATCAGAACCACTGATGTCACTGGTGAAATTACTTTACCTGAAGGGTCTGAATTAGTTATGCCGGGGGATACTGTTACTGTAAAGGTATCTTTGGTAGCTCCTATTGCTCTTAGTGATCAGCAAAGATTTGCTATTAGAGAAGGTGGTCATACCGTTGGCGCGGGAGTAGTAACAAAAATTATTAAGTAGTTTCTCCATAAGAAAAAGGTATGCCATCCAAAAAAGAAGAGTACAAGTCGATAATTAGGATTAAGATCAAAGCTTATGATTATAAGATTGCAGATCAATCTGCTGTGCAAATCATTAATACTGCTTTAAAATTTGGGGCTAATGCTGTGGGACCTATTCCACTTCCTACTTCTATTAAAAAGTATACTGTATTAAAATCTACCTTTGTGCACAAAGATTCTAGAGATCAATTCGAAATGAGAGTTCATAAAAGATTAATAGATATTGCAGAGCCAAATTCTAAAGTTATTGATGCTCTTATGAATTTAAATTTGCCTGTAGGAGTAGATATAGCTATCAAATATTTGAATTAGTAGTTAAGATGAGAGTATAAGTATGAAATTTTCGTTTGCTAAAAAGATTGGGATGACTCAAATTTTTGATGGTGGTAAGGTAATCCCTGTCACTAAAGTTGAGTTATATAAAGATGTAAAAGTACAAGCTCTCATCGAAGCTTCTAAAAGTGGATATAGTGCTGTACAAGTTGGTGCTAGATATACCAAGAAAGTTAAAGACTCAGTATTACCAAGAATTGTAAAAGAAATTAGAGTTGATGAATTACCAGGTCTAGAATTAGGTTTTGCTTTAGATATATCTCAATATGAAATTGGTAATATGCTAACTGTAAAAGGTGTATCTAAGGGAAAGGGTTTTGCTGGGGTTGTCAAAAGACATAATTTCTCAGGAGCAAATTCTACTCATGGAACAAAGCATACTGAAAGAGCTGGAGGATCAATTGGATCAGGGTATCCAGAGCATGTTTTTAAGGGTCGTAAAATGCCAGGTAGAGCTGGATTTAAAGCTCAAACTCTCAAAAATATAAGAATAGTAGATATTGATATAAAAAATAATCAATTATTATTAAAAGGTTCAATTCCTGGTCCTAACAATGGATTATTACAAATTGTTGGTTAGATAATCATATGAAGATTCAAGTAGTTAACACTAAGGGGGAAGTACAAAAGCAATATGAATTGCCAGTTGAGATATTTGGTCTTGATACTAATGATACTTTAGTTCATCAAGCTTATAGATACCAAGTTCTTAATAATCTTTATCCAGTGGCTCATACCAAAGATAGGTCTGAAGTTCGTGGAGGAGGTAAAAAACCATGGAAGCAAAAAGGTACTGGACGAGCTCGTCATGGATCCACCAGATCTCCAATTTGGCGTACAGGAGGTGTGACTTTCGGTCCTACTAGTTTGAGGAACTTTGCTATATCAGTGAATAAAAAAATGAAGAGAAAGGCTTTGTTTATGGCTTTATCTGCAAGAGTTGCTAGTGATAAATTTGTATTATTAAATGAATTTGCTTTAGCTCAAATGAAGACAAAAGATGCTTTGTTAATTCTAAATAATCTCAAATTAGATTCTACTAAAACATTAGTTGTGTTTGACCGTAAGGATAAGAATATTGAAAAGTCATTCTCTAATATTCCTAATGTTTCACTAATTCCTTCTGATTCATTGAATCTAATAGATATTTTGAAGTCAGATACAATTTTAACCGACATCACTTCAGTTGAAAGTATTAAGAGCATTTATAGTAATTAATTTTTCAAGATATGGTAAAGAAGAAAGAAGTTAATAATGAATCTGTACAAGAATTGAGTCATAATATTGGGTCTTATCAGGTTTTGATTAAACCTGTTATTACTGAAAAAAGTTATTCTCTATTTCAAAATAGAAAGTATTCTTTCGAAGTAGGTAAGGGCTCTAATAAACAAGAGATTGCAAAAGCTGTAGAATTGTTGTATAATGTCAAGGTTTCCCAAGTAAGAGTTATTAATATTAAACCAAGAAATGTATTCATTCGAGGTAAAAAAGGAAAAAACAGTAGTTATAAAAAAGCTATTGTTTCCCTACAAGAAGGATATAGTATCACTATTTAGTAAGTATGATTAAGCACCGTAAACCTACCACCCCAGGAAGAAGAAGAAGCTCAGTAGTTGACTATAGAACTGTTTTGACTAAAGCTGAGCCAGAAAAGTCTCTATTATCTCCAATTAACTCTATGTCCGGTAGAAACTCAAGAGGAGTTATAACTGTTAGACATAAAGGAGGACGAAATAAGAGAATGTATAGACTAGTTGACTTTAAGCAAAATCGATTTGATATTGATGCTATTGTAAAGTCTATAGAATATGATCCTAATCGTTCTGGATTTATTGCTCTTATTACCTATACTGATGGTATTAAGTCATATATTTTAGCTCCAGCTAAATTATCTGTAGGCCAGAGACTTACCTTTAGTAAACAAGCTCCATTAGTAGCTGGAAATCGTTTAACTCTGGAGCATATTCCAGTTGGTACTGAAATTTATAATTTGGAACTATTCCCAGGTAAAGGAGGTCAGATAATCCGCTCAGCTGGTAGTGCAGGTCAAGTACTTGCTGTTGAAGATAATTATGCTCTTGTCAAATTACCTTCAGGTGAAGTTAGAAAAGTTCATAAAACAGTATATGCTAGTATTGGTAGAGTCAGCAATGAATCTCATATGTTAGAAAATATTGGAAAAGCTGGACGAAATAGATGGCGAGGTGTAAGACCAGCTGTTCGAGGAAGTGCTATGAATCCAGTAGACCATCCACATGGGGGAGGAGAAGGAAGACAACCAATTGGTCTTAAGTCTCCTAAAACTCCTTGGGGTAAAATTGCTCTAGGTAAAAAGACTCGTAGGAAGAACAAGTCTAGCAACAAGTTTATTATAAGTAGAAGAAAATAATTGTAAGTATATGTCAAGAAGTCTTAAAAAAGGTCCATATATTGATGAAAATCTTATTGCTAAGGTTTCAGCTTTGAAAGAAGGAGACTCTACTATTATCAAAACTTGGGCTCGTCATAGTACAATTAGCCCAGAAATGGTAGGCTTTACCTTTGGAGTACATAATGGAAAAACTCATATCTCAGTTTATGTCAAAGAAGATATGGTAGGTCATAAATTAGGAGAATTTTCCCCAACTCGTAAATTTATTGGCCACGGAGGTAAGAAAGTTAAATAAGTATCTTTATGGAATGGAATGCAACTCTTAAAAATCTTAGAATCAGCCCAAGAAAAACTCGTCTTGTAGTAGATGCTGTTCGTGGTAAATCAGTGCGAGAAGCTATTCTGATTCTTGATACTGTTTATAAAAAATCTAGTCTACCAGTCAAAAAACTCATTCAATCAGCTGTAGCTAATGCCAAAACACAAGATTCTGTATTAGAATCTCAATTAAAAATAGACAAGATTTTTGTAGATGCTGGAATGACATTAAAAAGATTTAGACCACGTGCATTTGGAAGAGCTTATACCATTCGTAAAAGAAGTTCACATATTAGTTTGACCCTTACTGAATTAGATATTGTCAAGAATCGTAAATTAAAGACAGAGAAATCAGAAGAAAAATTAGTAAAAGAAGTTATAACAGCAAAATCTGATATAAAGTCATCTAAGCCTAGAGCTACCAAAAAGACAGCTACAGCTAAAAAATCCGGTACTAGTAAAGCTACCAAAAAAATAGTTAGCGATAAATAATTTAGATATATGGGAAATAAGATTTCAGCAAATTTATATAGATTAGGAGTTACCAAAAATTGGAATTCTAGATGGTTTGGTACTGTTCGTAATTTACCTAAAGATTTACAGGAAGATGCTAAAATTCGTAAATTTATTACTAAAACTTTATCTAAATCAGGTATAAGTACTATTGACATTGAAAGAAGTCCAAGACTTATTAATATCATTATACACACCTCAAGAGCCGGTATGATTATTGGAAAAGGTGGAGCTGGAATTGAGGCTTTGAAGAAAAATATTAAGCAATTACTAGGAACTCAAATTGACCTTAGATTAACTGTGGAAGAAATCAAAAATCCTAATGAAAATGCTGCTATTATAGGAGAAAATATTGCTGAGCAATTAGAAAAAAGAATTCCATTTAGAAGAATTTTGAAACAAACCATAGAGAATGTTTATCAAAGTCATAATATAAAGGGAGTAAAAATTCTATTAAGTGGTAGATTAGATGGGGCTGAAATGTCCAGAACAGAATATTTGACTAAAGGTAAAATTCCTCTAGCCACTCTCAGAGCCGATATTGATTTTGCTAAAAAAACTGCTTATACCAAATATGGAACCACAGGAATTAAAGTTTGGATATATAAAGGAGATGTAGTGGCAGAAGAGAATTAATTAACTTAAGAATAGGATTATGTTATTAGCACCAAGAAAGACCAAGCATAGAAAAGTTCATAAGGGAAAGCTTTCAAATAAGCTTAGCCCTGCTTCAAGAGGTATAGAGCTATCATTTGGTTCATATGGGCTCAAAGCTACCGAAGCTAAGTGGATTACCGCAAGACAAATTGAATCAGCTAGAAGAGCCATTACTAGATATACTTCTAGAGGGGGTAAGGTTTGGGTTCGAATTTTCCCACATAAACCTATTACTGCTAAAAGTGCCGAAGTAGGGATGGGAAAGGGAAAAGGAGCCGTTGATCACTATGTGGTTAATCTAAAAGCAGGTAAAATCCTCTTTGAGATTGATGGTGTTACTCCTGAAATAGCGACTGAGGCTTTGAGAAGAGCAGGTGCAAAACTACCCGTTAAGACCAAATTGATTAGTAAATACTAATAAAAGGCTTGACTTATGCTAAAAAATTAGATATAATATTTTTTATGCTATATTAATGCGTTAGAGAAATCATAGGCTATGAGTAAGGAACTATATAATAATAAGTCAAAAGTAGAATTACACAATATTCTATCTGATAAACAAGTAGAATTAGGTAGATTAACTTTTATCAAAAGTGATCCATCTCAGAAATCTAATAGTGCATCCTTGGCAACACTTAGAAGAGATATTGCCCGTGTTAAAACATTATTGAATCAATCATCTAAATAACTATGTCCGATACTATAATTACATCTAATACAGTTAATAAGAGAACCCTAAAAGGTAAAGTTATCTCTACTGCCATGCAAAAAACGGTAGTTGTTGCTGTAAATAAGACTAAATTAGATCCTCTTTATAAAAAAAGATATATTGTTACTAAAAAATATAAGGCACATAGTGAGAATGATTCAATTCAAGTTGGAGATGAGGTAATGATTAGAGAATCAAAGCCTATGTCTAAGCATAAGAGATGGATAGTAATATAATAATATGATTCAGAAAGAGACTAAGTTAAAAGTAGCTGATAACTCAGGAGCAAAAATTATTGAATGTTTTAATGTTTTAGGTGGAACTCGTAAAAGATATGCTCAATTAGGAGATATTATTGTAGCTTCTGTCAAAAGTGCAGAACCAAGAGCAACTGTCAAAAAAGGAGATGTTGTTAAAGCTGTGATTGTAAGGCAATGTAAAGAATATCGTAGGTCTGATGGTTCTTATATTAGATTTAATGAGAATGCAGCAGTTATTATCAATAATAATAAAGAACCTGTGGGAACTCGTGTATTCGGACCAATTGCTAGAGAAATCAGAGAATCTGGCTACATGAAAATTGTATCATTGGCACCAGAAGTGTTGTAATTATAGTAATAGTATGAAGATTCGTAAAAATGACATTATAGAGGTTATAACCGGGAAAGACAAAGGTAAGAGAGGCAAGGTTATAGAAGTTATTCCATCTCGAAATAGAGTTCGTGTTGAAGGTATAATGCTAGTCAAAAAACATCAGAAACCTCGTCAAAATGGAGAAATTGGAACTATTATAGATAGACCTTCTACTATACATATTTCAAATGTAGCTTTTGTCGATTCAGAAACCTCTACTCGTACTAAAGTTTCATATAAATTATTAGAAGGAAAAAAAGTGCGATATAGTCATAAGTTGAATAAAGAATTATAATATGTCAAGTTTGAAAACACGTTATCAAGCAAGTTTGAAGCCAGAGCTAATGAAAGAGTTTGGTGTAAATAATGTATTTGCAGCTCCTAAGATAGAGAAAATTACTCTTAATGTAGGAACTGGAAAGAATTTTCGTGATGTGCAAAAATTTGAAAAAGTTAAATCTATCTTAACTACAATTGCAGCACAATACCCAATTTCAGTAGCTGCCAAAAGTTCAATTGCTCAGTTTAAAACTAGACAAGGTATGACTATAGCTCTTAAAGTTACTTTGAGAGGGAATAGAATGTATGATTTTCTGGATAGATTAATTAGTATTGCTCTTCCTCGAACTCGTGATTTTCAAGGTATTGAGTCTACCAAAATTGATACTAAGGGTAATGTGAACTTTGGTATTAAGGAGCAAATTATTTTTCCAGAATTATCCAATGAAGAGCTTGGTATTAACTTTGGAATGCAAGTTAATATTACAATCTCTAATTCTAATAAGGAAAAAAGTCTTTATTTATTAAAATCAATGGGATTCCCATTTAAACAATAATATTATACTATATGGCTACAGAAGCACACATCGCAAAATCTAAAAAGAAGCATAAATTTATGACTAGAGGAGTCAATCGATGCTTTAGTTGTGGACGACATCGAGGTTATATGCGAGATTTTGGATTATGTAGAATTTGTTTTAGAGAAATGGTCTCACAAGGAGTAATCCCAGGTGTTAAAAAATCTAGTTGGTAATTATAAGATATATGAATACTTCAGACCCTATTGCAGACATGTTAACCAGAATTCGTAATTCGCAGCTTGTGAATAAAAGAGAGGTAGCTATTCCTTTCTCCAAGATTAAATTTGAAATTGCTAAATTATTAAAGACTAGAAAGTTTGTGACAGATGTAAAAAAGCAAGAACAAGACAAAGGATTCCCTTTAATTGTAATCACTCTCAAAAAAGATGGTATTAAAGGTATAGATAGAGTGAGTAAGCCAGGTAGAAGAGTTTATTCAGGAGCACAAGATTTACCAACTCAATTTAAATATGGCAGAGGTACTGTAGTAGTATCTACCTCCAAAGGTATTATTGATGCCAATACCGCCAAGAGAGAAAAATTGGGAGGTGAAATTATCTGTCAAATTTGGTAGTAATAAGGTAAATATAAGATTATGTCAAGAGTAGGTAAAAAGCCAATCCAAATCCCTAAAGAAGTCTCAGTAATATTAGAAGATAATACTCTAAAAGTTACTGGACCTCAAGGTAGCTTGCAACAAGTAGTCGCTCATCCAATTTCCTTTGAAATAGGAGAAAATGAAGTGTTTGTAACTCCTAAAGAGAAAATCAAAAATGTTAGTGCTTTTTGGGGATTATATCGTGCATTGCTCCAAAATATGATCATAGGAGTTACTGATGGATTTACAAAAAAGTTGAGCATTGAAGGAGTAGGTTATAGAGTAGCTCTACAAGGTCAGACTTTGATTCTAAATTTAGGGTATTCACATCCTATTGAAGTTAAGGCTCCAGAAGGAATAACTTTTGAAGTAGAAAAAAATATAATCTCAGTAAAGGGTATTAATAAAGAATTAGTAGGACAAGTATCAGCAAATATTAGATTCACTAGACCACCAGAACCTTATAAAGGTAAAGGCGTCAGATATGATAATGAGTTTGTAAGAATTAAAGTAGGTAAGAAGACATCTTCTTAATACTTGAAATATTAAGTTAAATATGGTATAGTATTGTTTATAATGTATATAGTATGAAAGTAATTTTAGATAAACAGAGGAGATTAGTAATAAGAAAAGTAAGAGTAAGAGGTAAAATCTCTGGAACCTCTACTATTCCTAGATTAGCTGTATCTAAGAGTAATACTAGTATCTATGCTCAGTTAATAGATGATATTAAAGGAGTAACTTTGATTGGTGTTCATAGTAAGTCAATTACAAGCTCAAATAATATTACTATGAGTGAGTCTGAGAAATTAGGTCAAAAATTAGCAAAAATAGCTCTTCAAAAAAATATTCATCGAGCTGTATTTGATAGGAGAGGTCGTAAATATACAGGTAAAATAGCTGCTTTTGCTGAAGGAGCTCGTAAATCAGGATTAAGATTTTAATAATTATTATGTCAAAACGTCAACAACAATCACGACAGCCAGAAAAAAGAGAATATGATCATAAAGTGCTTGATATAGCAAGAGTAGCTCGTGTTATGGCAGGAGGAAGAAGATTCTCATTTAGAGCATCTGTAGTTATAGGAGACAGAAATGGTAAAGTAGGTGTAGGTGTAGGTAAAGGAGCTGACACTGCTATTGCTATTGATAAAGCTATTAATGCTGCTAAGAAAAAATTAGTACAAATAGATGTTAATACAGGTACGGTCCCAGTGGATGCTACTGCTAAATTTGGAAGTGCTCAGGTTATTTTGAAACCAGCTAAAGAAGGAAAAGGGATTGTAGCCGGTGGAGCTACCAGAACAGTTGTAGATTTAGTAGGACTGAAAAATATCACAGCTAAAATGTTAGGTGGTAATAATAAGATTAATAATGCTAGAGCCACTGTAAAAGCTTTATTAAAGACACAATAGTATGCATATTCACACATTATCTTCAAATTTATCACAGAAGTCTCGTAAGCGTATTGGACGTGGTGGGAAACGAGGTACTTATAGTGGAAAAGGACAAAAAGGACAAAAGTCTCGATCAGGGGCTAAAATATCTCCTCTATTTACAGGAGGTAGTGCTGCCTTAGCTGGACAAGGAAGTCGAGTGATTCATAAAAGAAGAGGACAATCCCCAGTACAAGGGCATCACAGAATTAGTAATGTCAAAGGAAAAGTAAATTATAAAATAGTTAATATAGACTCAATTGCGAATCTTTTTGATGATAAAGCTATTATAAACTTGAATAGTTTAGTTGAAGCGAAGTTGGTATCTAATAATGCAACTAAAGTCAAAATTTTAGCCAAAAATACAGGAGAGGTGATTTCCAAAAAGTTTACCTTTGAAGGCTTAGTAATATCCAAAACAGTCCAAGATTTATATAGTAACTAAATTTTATAATTTAGTTATATTTCATAGACTGCAAGACTAATAATAGATTAAGACATAGATATGAAAAGATGGCTATATATAGCTAAAATCCCAGAATTAAGAAATAAATTATTATTAGTTTTAGGACTTTTAATTGTATATAGACTTATCGCTTCTGTACCTATACCAGCTATTGATGTAGAAAGTATTAAAGAATTTGCATCATCCAATCAAGTATTTGGATTATTAGACATATTTTCTGGAGGTGGATTTTCTAATTTCTCTTTAGTTGCACTAGGAGTTGGGCCATATATTACAGCTTCTATTATAATGCAATTATTTACAATGGTAGTACCTTCACTTAATAGATTATATAAGGAAGAAGGAGAGCAGGGAAGACAAGTATTCAATCAATATACTAGAATGCTAACCGTACCGCTAGCTATTGTACAAGGTATGTCTACTTTGACATTACTAAGGAGTGCTGGAGTTATACAAGAAATTACCAGTTTACAGGTAATTACAGTTATAGCTTTGATGACAGCTGGAACTATGGGCTTGATGTGGATAGGAGAGATTATAACTAATCAAAAAGTAGGTAATGGTATATCACTTATTATCTTTGCAGGTATTATTGCTAGCCTTCCTACTACTATTAATCAATTCAGGCTCAACTTTAATCGAGCTGATATGCCTACTTATATAATATATTTAGTAATTATAATAGCTGTAATATATGCTATTATATTTATTACTGAGGGACAAAGAAATATCCCAATTTCTTATAGTAAGAAGTCTAGAGGAGTATTAGTTAATAGTCAAGTAGATACTTATCTTCCAATGAAGGTCAATCAAGCTGGGGTAATGCCAATTATATTTGCAGTTTCCTTGGTATTATTTCCCCAAGTGATTGCCAACTTATTAATACAGACTAATATTGATTGGGTGGTGAATATTGCCACTAATATCAATATATTTTTAGCTAATCAAGTGGCTTATGCCAGTATATATTTTGTATTGGTTTTGATATTTACCTATGTTTATACCACTATTGTATTTGAACCTAAAGCCGTAGCTGAGAATTTGCAAAAACAAGGTGGATTTGTCACAGGTATTAGACCGGGAGAGAAAACAGCTCAATATTTAAAATATGTATCGAATAGGATTATTATATTTGGAGCGATATTCCTCGGGTTAATTGCAGTATTACCATTTATAATGACAGGATTTACAGGTAATCAATCCCTCGCTATTGGAGGTACTAGTATGTTGATTGTAGTATCAGTCATTCTAGAGACAATGAAGCAAATAGACTCACAGATTATTGTTAGAGACTACGATTCACTTTAATATAATATTTTTTTTGATGTAAATGTCACTAAATCACATCTCTGTTTCTAAAGTATAGATATAAAACTAAAGATATACTAAAAGCTATTATTGCAGCTACAAAAAAAGCTAGATTATTATCCAAAAAATCCATTTTAGCATTGATTCCTAATAATCCAATAAATAGGGTAGATGGAGCTAAAGTAGTAGAGAAAGTGGTCAGGGTTTTAATATTTTTATTTAATTTATAAGATAAAAGGGTTTGATTAGTTTGGTCAAAGGCTTCTATCGCCTCTTTCAAATTCTCTGTAATATTCCAAATATGAATATTATTAGATACAATATCTGTTATATATTTAGATTTGACTTGATTCTCAGGAAAATATTGAGGAATTAATCTAACAGATGAGTCTATAACAGATTTATGTAATCTAATAGTTTTGCGAAAGTCTAATACATCTCTTTTGACAATAGAGATTTCAGATATCATATTTTCCTCATTTCCTTTAAATATTTCCTCTTCGATAAAATTAATTTTCTCAGCAATACGATTAAGAGGAGTCATGCAAGAGGATAGCATTTTTTCAATTAAGTGAATATACAAATCAACAGGACTATTAAATTTAGAGGTTTTACCTTCTATATTAGCCATCATAGTATCTATAAAATGTACATTTTCTTTATGAGAAGTGACAAAGTATCCTTGACTCAAGATACAGTCTATCTCTACTGCTTGATTTTTCCTTAATTTTTTATCATACAATGGATAATGTAATATTACCGCCATATAATCAGGGTATTCTTCTAATCTTTGTAAATGAATGGGAGATTTGAGAGTTTGCTCAGTAGTATCTTTGAGATTGATAATATTATCTAAGTTATCTAAGTCAGCCTGAATATCTGAGTTAATATCTATCCAAATAAAAGAAGAAAATTGAATTTTTTTCATATATATATTAAACTATAACTAATATAAGTGTAACAGGTATACTATAAAAGTCAAGATTATTATGTTCAAAACTCAATATCATGGTCACATATCAATGAGAATAGATAAATTTCTAGCAGAATTTTTGCAGGATATATCTAGACAACAAATCCAAGTTTTGATCAAAAATAATTTAGTATCCAAAAATGGACAGATCATTAACAAATCAAAAGAATTGGTCTCCATCGGGGATATTATAGAAGTCACTACTCCTAAACCTCAACCCCAACCAATCATAACAGATGATAATCTCAAACAAGACTTGGCAAAACAGGTACAAATAATCTTTGAGCACCCAGACTTTTTCATAATCAATAAACCAGCTGGACTATTAATGCATAAAACAAATAATATCAACTCTTATTCTCTTGTCGATATACTAATTTCCCAATACCCAGAAATCAAGCAAGCAATAGATCCAGATCAAAACTCAGAAGCAATAGCACAAAATAGATATGGTATAGTCCATAGAATAGATAAAGATACTAGTGGTCTAGTAATCATAGCGCGTAATCAAAACTCTTTAATATCTTTAAAAAAACTGTTTAAAGATAGGCTTGTGTATAAAGAATATATCTGTTTAGTAAGAGGATTAATCAAGAATGACTATGGCAATATAACATACCCAATTATTAGGTCCAAATTAGACCATACCAAAAGAGTAGCGGTAATATCTGACAGACAATCTAAAGCCAGACAAAGAACCGCCCATAGTGAATATTGGGTTTTGGGAAGATACCAAGACAGCACACTTTTGAAAGTCGTTATACATACAGGTCGCACTCATCAGATTCGAGTACATATGCAATCCATAGGACATCCTATAGTAGGAGATAAGTTATATGGAGGTAAATTAGAGCGACAAGATAAAAACAATTTATCTAGACAATTCCTACATGCAAGTAAATTAAAATTTGAATATTTAGGCCAAGAATATGAATTTTCATCAAATTTACCCACTGATTTAATAGTATATAAATCAACAAAAACAGACTTTATCTATAACTAAGCACTAGACTAAAAAAGATGAGATGCATCTCAGATAAAATATAACTTTTATAGACATAAAAATAGTTTATATGTTTATAAAAAAGAGTTCTTAATTTTATTTTCCTTTACCTACCTAACTAAGGCAGGCGAAGAAGGATAATTACTATCTAATTTATTGTTAGTAGTTTCGTAATGTATACAATCCCTTTTGTCGACTACTACCTCATCTCATACATAGTATTGGCAAAAATACTACTTTGTGTTATAATATAAAAAATTAGAATAAATTTTCTACATTATATGAAAAATAAGATATTAGTTACAGGGGGAGCTGGGTTTATGGGGTCATATTTTATAAAATATCTGATTGCTGAACACCCTTATGTTGAAATTATAAATTTTGATGCCCTAACCTATGCTGGTAATTTAGAAAATCTAAATAGTCTAGTAGACAATGGGAGATACACATTTATCAAGGGAGATATTACGGATATAGATTTAATAGATAAAACTGTACAAGATAATAATATAGAATTAATTGTTAATTTTGCAGCTGAGACTCATGTAGATAACTCTATCAAGTCTCCACTTCAGGCTGTCAATACTAATATAATGGGTGTAGCTAGTATTTTAGAAGTGGTCAGAAAATACAATATAGAGCTTTTACAAATTAGTACTGATGAGGTTTTTGGGACTACAGATACAGGGTCTTTTACTGAACAGTCTCCTTTTGTTCCTAATAGTCCTTATTCGGCTGCCAAGGCTGGAGGGGATCTTCTATGTAGAGCATATAATGAAACATATGGAACTAAGGTGATAGTAACTCATTCTTGTAATGTGATGGGCCCTAATCAATATCCTGAGAAATTAATTCCATTAGCTATTACTAATCTGATGGAAAATAAGAAAATTCCTCTTTACGGAGATGGGCTTAATGTTCGAGAATGGATTTATGTAGAAGACCATTCCAGAGCTATTGAGTTTATTATGGAAAAAGGAACGCAAGGAGAAGTCTATAATATTGGTACAGGATTTGAGATTACCAATTTAGATTTGATTACCAAATTATTACAAAATTTTGGACTAGATATTGACAGAATAGAATATGTGACAGATAGACCAGCCCATGACAGAAGATATTCTATTGATAGCACTAAGTTACGAAATCTAGGCTGGTCTCCATATTTTGACTTTGATACCGCTATTCGCAAAACCATAGCTTGGTATACTGAGAATCAAAACTGGTGGCAAAGTCTCAAGATTAATAAATAATATTTTTAATGTGAAAGGATTAATTGCAGCAGGTGGTAAAGGTACAAGATTAAGACCAATTACAACGAATCGTAATAAACACACTATTCCTTTGGCCAATCAAAGTATGATTGAATTAGCCGTCAATAAATTAGCTAAGGCCGGAATTACAGATATTGGTATTATAATTAACATTGGGGATTCAGAATTAGAGCCTATTTTGGGAGATGGGTCCCAATATGGAGTTAATATAGCTTATATAGAACAGACAGGAGGAGCTCTTGGAGTGGCTCATGTTATAAAAGTAGCCAGAGACTTTTTAACAGAGGATGACTTTGTATTTTATTTAGGAGATAATATTATTCTAGGAGATGTCAAAGACTTTGTAGATGCTTTTTATGACCAAAAGTTGAACGCTCTTTTAGCTTTATCTCAAGTCAAAGACCCAGAGAGATTTGGAGTTCCCAGAATTGAAGATAATCGTATAGTGGAGGTTATTGAAAAACCAGATAATCCACCTAGTCAATATGCCGTAGCAGGGATTTATGTATATGATAAAAATATCCACAATATTATAGAACATTTGTCCCCCAGCCCTAGAGGAGAATATGAAATATCCGATGCTCATACGGAATTGATTAAACAAGGTTTTCAAGTAGGGTATTCTGAAATTACAGGTTGGTGGAAAGATACAGGTAAGCCCCAAGACTTATTGGAAGGCAATCAGCTACTCCTCTCTCAAATCAGAGACTCAGATATAAAAGGGAAAATAGATCAAAATACCACCATAGAAGGCAATGTAGTGATAGAAAAAGGAGCCCAGATTAAAGGTAAAAGTTTCATTCGAGGACCAGTTATAATAGGTGCTAATACTATAATTGAGAATAGTTATATAGGTCCATATACCTCAGTAGGAGATAATTGTAAAATTATAAATACTGAAATTGAACATTCTCTCCTGATGCATAATATTACTATTCATAGCTCAAAGCGAATAGTAGACAGTATTCTAGGGAATAGTGTAATGATTACAGATAAAGAAAACACCTTCCCTAAGGGGCACAAATTAGTAATAGGTGACAACTCACAAGTAGAATTATAAATTATAATATTATGAAAATTAGAAAAGCAATTATTACTGTCGCAGGATTTGGAACAAGATTTTTACCAGCTACCAAAGCTCAACCCAAGGCTATGCTACCCCTAGTAGATAAACCAATTGTACAGTATTTAGTAGAAGAAGCGGTCAAAGCTGGGATAGAGCAAATTATTTTCGTCACAGGTAAGGGAAAGAGAGCAATTGAAGATCATTTTGATTCTCATTTTGAATTAGAATATTTATTAGAGCAAAAAGGTAAAGAAGAGGTTCTAAGCCAAGTTAGAGGAATATCTGATATGGCTGAATTTTTCTTTGTGAGACAAAAATATGCTCGTGGTAATGGAGATGCGGTCTTAGCTACTAGAAGTTTTATCGGTGATGAGCCTTGTGCTGTATTATTCGAAGATGATATAGTGGCCTCAGATATTCCAGCTATTGGGCAATTAATAGAAATTTATAATAAATACCAAGATCCAGTAATTGCGCTTACTAGAGTACCTCACTCAGAAGTGTCCAAATACGGAATCATTGAAGGATCCCAAATTAATGATAGATTATTTGAAATCAATAAATTTGTCGAGAAACCAAAACCAGAAGACACTAAGTCTAATTTAGCTGTAATTGGGAAATATATTATTACACCATCCATATTTGATAAATTAGAGGAAATTAAAAATTCTGTCACAGGAGAATTAGGATTAGATAATGCCTTTATAGAAATCCTGAAAACTAACCCCCTATATGGCTATGAAATCGAAGGCAAAAGATATGACTGTGGAGATAAATTAGGTTATGTACAGGCTGTTATAGATTTTGGATTACAACATTCAGAAATTGGTAGAAAAGTAAGTGAATATATCAAAAACATCAAGCTATAGTGTCCAAGATGAAATATTTATGTCTCCTAAATTATTTATCTCTAGCAATATTTATGATCTTAATGATATAAGTTCTTCATGGCTTATTGAATATTTATCTGTTCGTCCTCATACTTCTCTTAACTATCTTTATACTCTTCAATTCCTTGACTCCTTATATCTTAATTTGTCGACGATAAACTTATCTCATACACAAACTTGACACAAATTTTTAAATTATGCTATGATATGTTTAGTATTAACTTACTTAATAAAAATATGTATAAAATAATTACAAAATTTATAGCTCTAGTACTGGTTTTAGGTCTATTTCTAACTAACTTTGGGGGAGTGGTATTGGCTCAAGAGGCTAGTAGCTCAGTAACTCCAGATATTGATAGAATTATGCCACCTATAGCTCCAGATACTTCTAACTCACTCTTGTTTGGGCAAAAGCATTCATATAGTGTGGTTTTTCGTGGTAATGGTGAGGCTATTACTTATGCTAAATTAGTTATCCCCAATCGAGAGGAGCAGGCTCTGAGTGAATTTAGTTTTGAAATCCCCAAAGTAAATCCCTCTGAGATGATAATGTATCAGATGAAATTGCCTAAAGAGTGTGTGAGATACAATTATACTGACCCTAATAATCCTTGTGTAGAATATAGAGACCCAGATTATGGTCAAGTTTATTATTACTATGGCTCAGGACAAACAGCTGAATATACCATAATCAAATATACTCAATCTGGTAATGTTTATAATTTGACTTTACCAAATGCAGTCGAACCTTCCAAATCTACTGCTATTATAATCTCTTATGCTGCTAAGGGATATGTGGATAATAATTTTGGATTATACAAATTCAATTTTGAGACTATCAAAGTCAATTCTAGGATAGAATCAGTCAGAGTAGCCATAGATGTAGATAGTGATTTATTACTAAAAGGTAAGCAGTCATCTGTCAATTATAATGAAGCTGGATCAGTTCCTATGGCTAAATTAGGAGATTCCTCAGCCATATCTAGTAGAGAATTGGATAGAGTGGTTAGCAATATAGGATTCTCAGGATCTTTGATAAAAGAATCTAAGAGTCTCGCTCCTAATGAGAGCTTTAATGTCAGAGGGGAGTATGCTAATAATTGGTTTAGATTATACTTAAATGAGATTATCATAGCTATATTAGTGATTATTGTAATCATTGTCCTGATTTATCTTATCTCAAAATATATAAGTTCTAAACCTAAGAATAATTCTGCTGAAACCAAATTATCTCAAGATAAAGCTAATAATATTATCAATGAAAATTCTATCAATCTGTTCAACTTGACTAATGTCTTGGTGAGTTTAGGATCGATTGTCTTACTAATTATTGTGAATGTTATAATTAGATTATTAAATCAATATAATAGCTGGCAATCTATTCTCTATGATCCAACCTTTAGCTCCCTTATATCGATTATTACAACTTTATTCTATACTCTTATATTACTCGCTCCTGCTATTATGGTTGGTTTGAGAAGAGGGTGGGGGAATACATTTTCAATTCTCATCTTACAATTTATATGGTTTGTGATTATATTAGCTTTGTATTTATTGCTTTTCCAGTCTGGGCTAATAAATGAGGTAATGCCAATGCCAAGAGCATTATACTAATTCCAAATTTATGCAGTATACTCCCGAGCTATTAGACAAGGTGATCAAAGAGAGCTATGAGGACAATCATATTGACTTTAAGGAAGATTTTAACTGGCATAAATTCAATGATTATCATAAAACCAAATTAGCTAAGCATATTGCTGCTATCTCTAATATGCCCAATGGGGGAATGCTTATATTCGGAGTCTCAGATTCAAAATTAGTGGTAGGCCTTACTCCAGAAGATTTGGAAAGTATAGACAGAACTTGGATAGACAATCACTTGAGTCAATATCTTGACCCATTACCAAAATATAATATGAAAACTGTAGAATATGAGGGTAAAAAACTTCTAATCTTTGAAGTAGATGAATTCCTAACCGTTCCTACAATTTGTAAGAGAGATTATCCTGATGTCCTAAGAGCCGGTGGAGTATATCATAGACAACATGCTAGCTCAATGCTAATCCAAGATGCTAGTAGCATGCACGATTTATTAGAGTTAGCAGTCAAGAAAAAGAAAGAAGTTCTCCTACATTCAATTGAGGATATTTTGGAGGGTTGATTTTTTGTAAAAAATATGTTATAATATAAAATATAATCAATAAATTATAAATTTTATTATGTCTATTAAATTAGATACTATTGTAAAATATGCTCATCGGAATGGATTCATATTTCCATCCTCCGAGATTTATGGAGGCTATTCAGCTATTTATGACTTTGGACCTTTAGGTAAATTACTCAAAGATAATTTAGTACAGGCTTGGCGAAATTGGATGGTGACTTTCAGAGATGATGTGGTTGAGATTGAGGGAGCGATATTCCTACACCCAAAAGTTTGGGAGGCTAGTGGTCATATTGGAGGTCTTTCCGATCTTTTGGTAGAGGATATTATTACTCATAAGAGATATCGGGCTGACCATTTGATAGAAGATGCTGGTATTATGGATAATGCCGATAGCCTATCTCCTGAGGAGACAGATAAAGTGATTGCAGATAATAATATTTTATCCCCAGATGGAAACCCTCTCAGTACCTCTAAACACTTTAATCTATTGGTTAGTACTCATCTTGGACCAACTATAGATGAGTCTAGTGTGGCTTATCTCAAAGGAGAGGCTTGTCAGAATATTTATGTTAATTGGAAATTAGTACAAGAGACTAGCCGTAGACAATTACCTTTTGGAATTGCACAGTTAGGAAAAGCCTTTCGAAATGAAATTACTGTTAAACAATATATTTTTCGTACTCGTGAATTTGAGCAAATTGACTTGCAGTTTTTTGTAAAACCAGGAGAGGAAGATAAGTGGTATGAATTTTGGAAAGACTATCGTTATCAATTCTATACTGAATATCTTGGTTATAGTCAGGCTAATCTAGGATTTAGGCAACATGAAAAATTAGTATTCTATGCTAAAGATGCTTGGGATATAGATTATAAATTTGGGGCTTTGGGCTTCAAGGAGTTGGAAGGAATTCATAATCGTACTGATTATGATACTAAACAACATAGTGAATTTAGTGGTAAGGATTTAAGATATCGTGACCCTCAGACCAATGAGCAATATTTACCTTATATTGTAGAGACTTCCCTGGGAGTAAATAGATTATTATTATCTAGCCTTTTTGAATTCTATACTGAGGAGAATGTAGCCGACAGTAAAGAAGCTAGAATTGTGATGAAATTTCCTTATATCTTATCTCCTTATAAAATAGCAATTTTGCCATTGATGAAAAAGGACGGATTAGCCGAGCAAGCTCATCAGATTTATATTAATTTGAGGAAAAAGGGGATTATGGCGGACATAGATTTAGCAGGTTCAATCGGGAAGAGATATCGCCGGCAAGATGAAATTGGGACACCTTGGTGTGTGACAGTAGACTATGAGACTTTATCTGAAGGGACTGTGACTATCCGGCATCGTGATACTATGGAGCAACTGAGAATAGATATTGAGGATATATATTCTTATCTTAACCCAGAGACTTTTGCTGAATTCTGAAATCTTAAAATATAATCTATGACAGTTATCCTTAGCTTGTACTATTTGGCACATTCTAAATCTGCTAAGAATATGTTTTGGTTTTTGGTGGGGTTGTTTTTGATTCACTTTATAATCTCAGGGTTTATCATCTGGGGTTTAGATGGAGCTGTTGAGGTAGTCAAAAATCATATTAAGACTATCAATAGTTATGTATTGATTTTGTTTGGGATAGCTCTGATTATATATGCTTTAATTCCTAAAAAGCCAAAATCTCAAAAAGTCAAAACATATCCAAAATATTATGGCACTCTACCCTTTGTGATGGGAATAATAGCCCCTTTTGTTGACTTCCCAGCTTTGGTAGAATATGTATTCTTAGCAATTCAAATCAATATTTTATTCGATAAAACAATTTATAGAATTATAGCTAATACCGGACTTAATATAGCTTTTCATATTCCAATTTTGATATTCTGGTTAATTGCAATCACTGAAAGACAAGAAATGATAAATGGTATCAAAGATAATTTACATAAATTAGGGGAAAAAATAGATGCTAAACAACCCTATGTCAATCTAGGAATAGGAGGGGTTTTGATTGCTATTGGAGTATTTTTACAATATTAAGTTTGTGTCTTTCACAGAATATGGTATAATGATTAATATTAATATAAATTCAATATCATATGAATAAAAAAAATATTGTTATTCTAATAAGTACTTTTGTTATAATTATAGTATTAGCGATAGGGGTAATATACGGATCACAATATTGGGAAGAATCTTCTCAACAAAATATATATAATAACGATCAAGTGAGTCAGAATGAATCGACTTCTATAGATAGCTATAAGAAAACTATTTATAGTAATGAGTTTGGAAACTATTCAATGATGATAGAGCCTAAAGTAAATATTGATACATCAAATCCAAACTGTATAGCTGTATCCAATGAGATAGGGAGTGTTGTTATTGCTTCTGGTACTAGTGAAACTCCATGTGGAGTAACAGGTCTGGGTATAGATAGTGAACCTATTGAAGATTATACTATCAACATTGGTGATAAAGTAGTTGGGGTGAGAGGATTTCGTAATACAGTAGATAATACTGGCTTTGTTTCATTTACTCTCTCTGATCAGGTGAGTATTACATTAGTTATTGAAGAGAATAAAAGTAATACAGAACAAGAATTCCAAGAAAATCTCAGTAAAATTGAAAAATTTCTTATAGAAGATTTAATGTTTAAAGAAAAGAATATAACTCCTGATACCTCTTTTCCTCAAGAATAATACATTTTAGCATAGTATAAAAAGATTATAGATAGTCTTAAAAGTAAAATAACACCTAAACCTAAGATGTTCTAATATCTTAAAGTATTTAGCGACACTCATTATACCATATTCTGTGGGAGACCCAATGTATATACATTTATCTTTTATTCAAAATTTGCTAAAAATTCTTGTAATTCACTAAGAGCAACTTTGCTCTCGCCACTATGAGTACGGATACTGACTTGTTGAGCTTCTATATCTTTTGGTCCTACTATTATAGTGACCGGGATTTTTTGTAATTCGGAATTGCGAATTTTCTTACCCAGAGACTCAGAGGAGAGATCAAGATTATATCTAAGCTCATTATATTTGAGAGGAGATGATAAAACTACAGTATCAAGAATTTGCTTGATAGAATCTATATATTCCATAACCTCAGCCGAATCATTGACAGACAATACATTCACCTGCACCGGAGCTAACCAATAAGGAAATCGTCCTGCGAAATGTTCGATGAGGATAGCAAGGAATCTCTCATAAGATCCTAAGATAGCTCTATGAATCATTACTGGAGTCTGAGTGTCCCCAGCCTCATCTATATATTCTAATTCAAATCTTTTGGGAGTAGCAAAATCTAATTGAATTGTAGCTAATTGTCTCTCATTTCCTAAAGCATCATAGAACATAAAGTCTAACTTTGGACCATAAAGAGCCGCTTCACCTTCACATCTTTTAGCTTCCAGTCCGCTTTCTTTGGCAATTTCCTCTAGCATTTGCTCAGCTTTATCCCAGTCCTCAGCAATACCGGTATACTTAGTCAAATCACTATAGTCTCTTACTGAGAGAGAAACCCATTTATTCTCCCACAACCCAAAACTGCTATAAAAATCAGCAATAGTCTTGATTAAAAGATTCACCTCATCTTTGATCTGACTTACAGCCAAGAATGTATGTCCATCATCTACGGTGAATCCTCGTGTACGAGTTAATCCTCCAATTTGTCCGGGTTTTTCATCTCTATATTGCATAGTAGATTCAATATATCTAATAGGCAAATCACGATAACTACGAGGCTCAGATGCAAAAAGTTGAGTGTGATGAGGGCAGTTAACTGGTTTTAATGCAAATTCCTGTTTATAGTGACCTTTTACAATAAACAACTCTTCTGAAAACTTTTGAGCATGTCCACTTATTTCATATAATTCTTTTTTGGCAATATGTGGTATAGAGACCTCTTTAGAACCATACTTTTTACTAATTTGTCTCAATAATCCAGCAATATTATTTTTAAGAGTAGTCCCAGCTGGGGTATAAAGGGGAAGGCCAGTACCGACTAATTCTGAGAAGGTAAATAAACCTAAACTTTTCCCCAATACCCTATGATCCCTTTTCTTAGCCTCCTCTCGATTATGCAGGAATTCCTTTAATTCTTTTTTGGAGTTGAATAGCATACCATATACTCTCTGCATACTCTCCCGATTCTGGTCGCCACGAAAATAAGAAGCCGAAATACTATCCAAAACAAAAGCCTGTGAGTCAATTTGTCCAGTAGACTCAATATGCGGACCACGACATAAATCTACAAAATTACCAATTTTATATACACTTACAGTTTGTACATCAGCCTTGTCTTGGCTAGATTCAGCCTCATCAGAGCCATAAATCTCATTAAAATTAGTAGTCCCATGAGTTTTGAGGTCTTGTAATAGTTCCACCTTTAGCAATTGTCCAGCCTCTCTAAAATGCTCAATAGCCTCATCAATACCCATCTCAGCTCTCTCCACTGGCAGATTAGATTTTATAATCTCCTTCATTTTAGACTCTAGAATAGCTAAATCCTCAGGGATTAAAGTTCTTGGAAGTAGCACATCATAATAAAACCCATTCTCAGTCGTAGGACCAACCCCAAACTGAGCCTCAGGAAACATATCATAAATAGCAGTAGCCAGAATATGGGCTCCAGTATGTCTTTTGGTATCTAGGGAAATTTTTTCACTCATATAATTATTTTGAATATATGATCATATTATAGCATAAAACAAGAGAATTATCAATATTGTAGGTTTAGATAAGCATTTTTTACTTGAATTGCTTATTTTTGAATACTTTTCTCCAAACAAATCTTCGGCTATGTTCCAGCATTGCATAGAATACAGGATAAGCAAATACTACCAAAATTGTGCTAGAGGTTAGTCCAAAGACTATAGAATAGGCAAGACCTTCCCAGAATGGGTCAGTGAAGGCTAAAGGTAGAATTCCTACTAAAGTAGATAGAGTAGTAGTTATAAGGGCTCTAAAACGGTATTTTATAGCCTCCGAGATGGCTTCCTTTATAGAGCCAGTCTCTTCTCTGATTACATTGGCATAATCTAAGAGTAAGATTGTATTATTGACCACAATACCGACTAGTCCTGTGATCCCAATCATTGAGAAGAAACTAAGTGGATTATCTGTCAAATATAATCCTAAGAATAATCCGGGGAAGGAGAATGGTATAGCTACTAAAATTAGGAATGGTTGAGTCAGAGAATTAAACTGTAATACTAGCAATACATACATTATGATAATAGCTAGAATCAGAGCAAAAATTGCGGAGGTAAAGGATTCTAAATTCTCTCCCTGTTGCCCAAGGTCAAATGACACTCCATCTTTAGCTAAATTATATTTATCTCTGAATCCATCTGTCTCAAATTTATCCTTGATAGCATTTTGAGCTTCCAGTACTAGGGCAGTATTTTCTCCATCTGAGACAGCTACTTTGACAGCAGCATAGCGTCGCCCATCTTTTTTGTTAACTGTGTCTAGATTACTGATTATGCTATCTTTGATCTCTCCACCAGTCAAATCTATCTCTTTAGCAAAACCTAAGACTTCTTTGGTACTATTCTCTAAAGTCTTCTGGTCATCTGAGAAAATCTGAAAAGTTATCTGATATTCATCAGTTGGAGGACCAGCTCCGGCTTGTTGTACTTGTATTCTAGTATCTTTGAGAGATTTATTATCCTCAATAGCTTTTTGTAAATCCTCTACAATATCTGGTGCTTTTTTATCCCTGTCATTGAGTGGGGTTAATGTCACATACATCAGAGCACCTTTGGCATCGGTATTGAAGTACGCTATATCTTGGATATATTCGGCATTAGTGTCTTTGACAATTTTTTCAATTTCCTTGATTGTAGATTTGGCTTTAGCAATATCCTGATTATCTGCTAGGGAAGTGGTGATGGTTATTTCATTAGTATCTTTAGCGGGGGCAAAAATAGAAAATTCTAATTTGGTCGCAAGGAAAAACCCTCCTCCAATAAGCCCAATAGTGATTATGAAGACAGCTACACTCCTCCAAATATTATCTAGATACCAATGTATGAATCTATAAACTTGGACATTAATCCAATCTATAATATGGGGTACAAAATACAGTATATTATACCAAATTTTAGCTAGACCCTTACGATTAGATTTTATCCCAGTCTCGGCCTCATAATGCGGTAGAATATAATTAGCAAAGAAAGGCACCAAAGTAAGTCCAATAATCAGAGATAGAGATAAAGTTAGAATAACTGTAATAGGAATTAATCTGATAAATTCTCCCAGAATTCCAGATACAGCAGCCAATGGAGCAAAAGCTAGAATAGTTGTGACAGTACCTGATACATCCGCTAGTCCAATAGTGTTAATAGCATGTATTACAGCTTGTTTTCCTTTATAACCAGCTTTGCGTGAGTTATCTATAGCATCAATAACCAGAATAGCATCATCCGCAATCAGTCCAATTACCAAGATAAGTCCGAATAGAGATAAAGTATTGAGAGAATACCCGATTACATATAATCCAATCAAAGTAAAACAAATAGACACAGGTATAAATAGAGCAATAATCACAGATGAACGCCAGTTCACTGTCAGCAATAGTACTATCATAACTGCTATCAACCCTGTAATAGCACTTTCTTGTAAGACAGATAATTGTTGAGTTAGAGATTGTGAGGTATCTCCGCCACCAAATATAACTTCATAGCCATCTAAATCACCAGCATCCTTGAGTTTTTGTACTTTTTCTTGAATGGCTTTAGAAAATTCAATAGTACCAACACTAGTATCCCTGACAGCTCCAATTAGAATAGCATCTCTGAAAACTAATTTATTATCCTCATCACGATAGGCTGACCTTCCAAACTTTACTTGCTCCAGACTAGACTGCCCTGTAATAGGGTTGGTCTGTAATTCTTGTAGATCTGTCACATTTGCCTTGGTCACAGCTGATACAGATTCGATTTCCTTAACAATAAAGTTAGCTTTATTTTGTGAATCAGTAATAGATTTATTTTCTCCAATCAAACTAAATACTAAATCATTTTCACCATCAAAAGCCGCTGCATTAAAGGTTAGGAAATTCGGTTTGGCTTGTTCTGGTAAATTGGACTCAGCTACTGCATCTTTTAGTAATTCCGCTCCATCTTTAGAAGATATATCTCCTTTGAACTCAACTAGAATACTAGAGAAATTATCAGCTGTAGTAGAATTAATAGACTTAATCTCAGTAATATCACTAATACTAGACTCAATCACTTGAGTAACATCTTTGTCTACAAGAGACTTATCATCTACAAAATAAGGGGTCTGTATCACTGCCACAGGTACCTCAATAGTAGGGAATCCCTCTCTTTTGAGAAAAGTAGTATATGCAAACACTCCCAAAGCTGAGATTCCAATAAATAATAAAATACTAATTCGCCATTTATTTACAAAGAAAAGAGAGATTCTGGTCAATGCATCCGGTTTGCTAGAAGTATCCATATCTGTATTACTTAAATAATATTCAAAATCCTATATATTATAGCTAAAAAATAGCTTTTTGGCAAATGAATTGTGAGAGTGCTAGAGACAACACTAGCCAAAAAAACAAAAATTTGTTAAACTATAAAACATAAACAACAGGAGAGTTCGCATAGTTGGTCTAGTGCGCACGCTTGGAAAGCGTGTATACCGCAAGGTATCAAGAGTTCGAATCTCTTACTCTCCGCCAAAATTAAAAACAGGGGTATAGACCCCCATTTTTAATTTTGGCGGTGTTTATTGGACAAAGTTCGAACATTCTTTGAGCAAAACCCCCACTAAGGAAGCCATCCCCGCCATTGCTCGACAAGCTCGCCATACCACAGAAAAATACTCTTTTCATTAGGAGAAAAAGAAATCTCGCGCCAAATCAAAAAATGCGAAGAAAACTTTTTTGCGGAACAGGGAGCGAAGCGAGCGGCGGCGGGACGTAGCGAATTAGTCGGGATTTTGTTCAAAATGAGTTCTGACTTTGTCCAACAAACACCGCAATTAGCGAGTGGTGAGAATTTATTCCTGCCACTCGCTAGTGTGAATAAAGTATAGCAAGCAATAGTATTGCTTGCCAAGAGATTCGAAAGTCGGAACTTGTGTGAGTTTGTGCGAAGCACAAGGCGAACACCGTGAGACGATGTCGCGGAAATTTACCGTCAGGTAAATTATCTGTGACCGAATCTCCCTCTCTCCGCAAATTTTTAAATATATGTTATAATAAAAGTATAAGTGAATTCTAAGATAAATTGTATGAATACACAAACTAAAATAATTACAGAAATTTCAGAAAAGTTTTCAATAAACTTTATTTATGCATGTAGACTTTATTTTACTGCTAATCAAGAAGATATTTTTAAAGATATCCCAAAATTATTAGAGAAGAAGCCTAAGCCATTTGTAAAGTGGGTTGGTGGGAAAAGGCAATTATTAAAGCAATTTCGGGAGCTTAATTTATATCCTCCTGTAGATTTTGATCCCATTAATTCTACCTATTTTGAGCCTTTTGTAGGTGGTGGGGCAGTTTTCTTTGATTTACTTCCTCAAAAAGCTGAGTTATCTGATTGGAATAATGAGCTTGTGATTACTTATAATGTTATAAAGAATAATGTTGAAAAGCTAATAAAATCTCTCAAGAAACATAAGTATGGGAAAGAATATTATTTAGAAATTAGGGCTAAAAAGATTGAAGATTTAACAGATGTTGATATTGCTTCTAGATTTATTTATTTGAATCGTACTGGATTTAATGGTATGTATAGGGTTAATAAACAGGGTGGATTTAATGTGCCATTTGGTAAATATAATAATCCATTGATATGTGATGAAGTAAATTTAAGAAGAGTTTCTCAAGCATTACAAAATGTATCTATTAAACATCAGGATTATAAAGAAGTTTTAAAAAAAGCTAAAAAAGCCGATTTTATATATCTAGATCCTCCATATTTTCCTATTAGTAAAACAGCTTCATTTACTTCATATACTGCAGACGCTTTTCTAGAAAAAGAACAAATAGAATTAAGAGATACTTTTGTAAAACTTCATAAACGAGGTTGTTTTGTTATGTTGTCTAATTCAGATACTCCATTTATCAATGAAATATATTCTGGTATTAAAGGTGTTAAAAACAATAAAATCATTGCTGGTCGTTCAATAAACTCCAAAGGTTCAGGTAGAGGTAAGATTACTGAGGTATTGATAACAAACTATTAAATGATGAAAAAAGATTTTAACCATTTAATTTCAACGTTTAAAAGCTCCATAAAAACTTGGGATTATTTTGTAAACTGGAATAAAGTATTTTCAAGTAGTTCTGATTTAGAAATAATTTTAAATAAACTTAACTATCTACTAGGAAAAGAAAATCTTAAAGGAGAATTTAATAAACTTTATAACTCTAATCCTGATATTGTGAAAGCATTACCTTTGCTATTAGCAGTGCGTGAGAATAAACTTGAAGTTTTTGATAAAGAAACTAAGGACTCAGAATTTTTTGATTTTTCAGATAAAGAAAAAAATTCTGAGAAATATTTTGAGTTCTTAGATAAGTCTGGGCTTTCTCATCTTTTTCAAAGAGATAGAATAAAAAATCTTGTTGATTATGTAATTGGAGTTGAGGTGGGTCTTGATAGCAATGGTCGGAAAAATCGAGGGGGTATACTTATGGAAGAAATAGTAGGTTCATTTCTTACTGATTTCTGTAATAGAAATAGTTTAGAGTATTTATCACAAGCTCGTGCAAGTGTTATAAAATCTAAATGGGGATTTGATGTGAAAGTAGATAAATCCGAAAGAAGCTTTGATTTTGCAATTTATAATCCAAAGAATCACAAATTAAAGTTATTTGAAGCTAATTTTTACAATGGAGGAGGATCAAAACTAAAAGCTGTTTGTGGTGAGTTTAAAAGTCTCTATGATGAACTTAAGGCTCAAGGTATAGATTTTATATGGGTTACTGATGGGCTTGGTTGGCATACAACAAAACGACCACTCGAAGAGACATATAATCATAATGAATATGTTTTTAACCTGAATATGCTCGAAGCTAATATCCTGGAAGATCTTATATGGTAATTATATGTCACATAATAAACTACATCCTGATCAATTTGAACTAGAATGTACAACGGTGTGGGCTTTTCCTCGTCGTGGTAATTGGGCTACTCATAAATCCGATTGGCGGGGGAATTGGTCTCCTGAAGTGGTCAGGAATTTGATTCTAAGATATTCAAATGAAAAAGATCATATTTTAGATTGTATGATAGGCGGAGGCACTACTGCAATAGAAGCCAAAATTTTGAATCGACACATCACTTGTATTGATGTTAATGAGGAAGCGATTGAGAGGACAAAGAAATCTCTAGAATTCGAGGTGGACAATAAATCTAAGCAAAGAATTATAAAGTGTGATGCTAGGGATATGAACTTTATAAAAGATAATGAAATTGATTTTGTACTAACACATCCTCCCTATGCAGATATTATAAAATATAGTGAGGGTAAGATTGCAGAAGATTTATCAGGTATACATGATATTGATGCATTTGTTGATGAGATAGAAAAGGTTGCAAAGGAATTATTTAGAGTATTGAAAAAAGGTAAATATTGTGCTGTTTTAATGGGAGATACTCGTCGTAATAAGATGTATCAACCACTTGCGTTTAAAGTAATGGATAGATTTTTGAAAGTAGGTTTTACACTAAAAGAGGATATTATAAAAAGACAATTTAATTGTAAAGCTACAGGCTTTTGGGTCAAAAAATCTCAGGAAAATAATTTTTTGCTAATTATGCACGAGCATTTATTTATTTTTCAAAAGATATAAATAAATTACGACATAGTTTACCAATATATGCTATAATACAACCATACAATAAATTATCAAATATATGGACATAAACGAATATACGAATAAGGCTTTACGGACGGACTATGCGGATTATAGTGACTTTCATACTGGGGATGTGAGTGCTAGATTGGATTATGCTAGTATGGGATTGGTGACTGAGTCAGCTAAGGTGCTAGATATAATCAAAAAGTCCAAAAAATCTTTAGCTCCACAGCTCCACTAAACCGCGAAAAGCTCAAAGAAGAATTAGGAGATTTACTCTGGTATGTGAATTTGACTTTAGATGAATTGGGGATAAGTTTTGAGGAGTTGATGGAGGCGAGCATTACCAAAATTGACCGCAAACACCCAGAAAGTGATCCTGTAATTAGAGGAGAGGAGTGATGCAACTAATACACATATGATTGAAAAAGAAAATTCATTACAATCAATTCTAGACAAAACTATTGATGGGAAGATGGTATTTGGGACTTCATTTGGTATAAAAAAAGATGATTTTACTTGGTTTGGGGCTTCAGGTAATCTTTCAATTGAACAAAGTTATTTTATTGCGAGTACGACAAAATTATTTACAACTGCTATTATCCTATATCTCAAATCAGAGGGTAAATTACAACTTGAAGATAAAATCAGTATATATCTGGATAAGGCTATTATGAATGGCTTACATATATATAAAGGGAATGACTATTCAGATGAAATAACTATCAAACATCTCTTATCTCATACATCTGGACTGGCTGATTATTTTCAAGGAAAGGGAGGTAGTGGAAAAAGTTTGGAAGATGATATCAAAAATGGGAATGATCAATTTTGGACTTTTGAACAAGCTATTGAAAGAACAAAAGCAATACCACCACTTTTTATTCCAGGTATAAAAAATAAAGCTAATTATTCTGATGCTAATTTCCAATTGCTGGGTAAAATTATTGAACTTATTACCAATAAATCCTATTCGACTAATTGCGATGAGTTGATAATCAAGTCTCTCAATTTATCCCATACGTACTTGTACAAAGATATAACTGATAAGACCCCAAAAACACTGTATTATAAAGAGAATGAACTTGATATCCCTAAAGCTATGACTTCATTTGGTGCGGATGGGGGTATTGTATCAACATCTGCTGATATGCTTGTCTTTATTCAAGCTTTTTTTACGGGCTTATTATTCCCAAAAGAATATATAGATGATTTACAAGAATGGAATAATATTTTTTTCCCTATGCAATCAGGGATAGGTATTCACTTATTTAAACTCCCTTGGATTTTTAACCCTACGGGAGCTATACCTTATTTTATAGGACATTCAGGACTTTCTGGTGCATTGGCATATTATAGTCCAAAAGAGAATATGTTTATCGTTGGGACAGTAAATCAAGTTGCATCCCCCGATATTTCATTCAGGACAATGATAAAATTAGCACAAATAGTCATGAGGAAATAATTAATCTAAAACACTCCTTTCAAAAATTTTTTACGTTTACTTTCCTCCATTCGCTCTATTGCATATCTGAGGGTGGTGCGGGGGAGTTGGGAGTAGTTATGTATGAGAAATTGCTCGACTTTTTGGGGGTATTTTTTCCAAATTTCTCTCAGTGTCCAGCCTACGGCTTTGTGAATCAGGTCTTCTTTGTCTGTGAGTAGTTTTTTAGCCATCTTGAGACTAGGGTTGATATCACCTTGTGAGATGAAATACATAGTGGAGATAATAGCAATTCTCCTCTCCCAGAGTATGGATGAATGAGCTAATTTATCTAAGATACTCATTGGTTGTATGCCATCGGCTATGGCTCGCCCTAGTATATAATGAGCTGATAAGTCTACTAAGTCCCAATTATTGATAAACGCTAAGTTGACAATATACATCTTTGCTATATTTTGTCTTTGTTCGGGAGTAGCTTTTTTATTCTTATTCACTAATAATATTAAAGCACATAGTTTATCTTCATGAATAGGGGAGTGCAAGAGTAATTCTATCTCGGATAAGTCTATATCTGGATATTGTTTAGCCACTTTTCTTATATCTGGATTGGTGACACCGATGAATTGATCTCCCTCTCCATATTGACCTTCACCAGTTTTAAAAAACCACTCAATTTTCCTCTTTCGCTCTGGAGTGGCATATTCTCTGAGAGATTGCTGTATATTTTTATAGGTGGGAGGCATAATCATATTATCACCCAACCTTCTTCCCAAACCATTTCTGGGCTTTGGGGTTGCGATGAGGGCAACCCGGCCAACAGCAAGGAGTTTTATGTCCTGTTTGGATTTCTTCTAGCATTCTTTGGATATGATTAAGCCGGGTTTCTGATTTTTTGACAATTGTCACCCAGCATATCCACTCATTTCTCTGTATTGGAGTTAGTTTATTCCATTTGTCTAATACAATACTATTGTCCTCTAAAGCCTGACTTATATCTTCTGTGATTAGATGTAATATACCTGAGAGTGGGGTTGTCATACATTTTTATCTTCTTTAATTCTAAATTTTACTATTTTTTGGATTAAGTCTATTGGCAAGGGTTGGTCTAATGGGAATTGAATTGCTCCCTTGGAGGTTTTGTATGGCTTCAATTCTTTTTGGAAGTGTAAAATTGGACTTGGAGTGGGGTAGAAGCCAATATGATTTTTATTAACTGCATAATAAACCAAAACTTTATTTAGTTTGAAAGTGGGCATATTATAGCTGATGACTTCTTCTACCTCCGGAGCTACCTCTCTAATAGCTTGCCTTAGTAATTCTAATTTTGGCTGAATACTGGGTACTTGATTTTGAATATACTCTTCTACAGGCGTCATAGATTATAGTTTATATTCATATTATATAGGATATTGGGGTTGATGTATAGAGAAGTTAGAAATACGGGCGACTGAAAGGTTGGTACATCCGCCTCGGGCGTGACGCCCCCTCCTAATATCTCTTTTGCAAGAGCTAATAGGAGGGACAAAAGCCCTACGAAAAACAAAGGGGCTCCCAAATAATATGGTATAATGTTATTTAACAATATTTGTAATATTTAATTATATGAAAATAAAGGTTTTGATTGTATTTGCGGTGATTGCTGTATTGACTGGGATTAGATTAATTGGGTTTGAGAGAGAAGGGGTGACTTATGATGAGCCTGTTTATGTAAAAGCTGGTAGAGGATATATGTCTGCTTTGAGTAAATTCGACTTCACTCAAGAAAGTTGGTCATTTAACAAAGAACATCCTCCTGTCACTAAATATTTTTATGGCTTTGCTGAAGTAATCCGGTTGATTTTTGATAAATTTACAAGCTGGGAGAGTAATATTGACAATATTTACACATTTCCTAGATTGATGAGTGTTTTGTTGGGCTCAGCTACTTTGCTTTATACTTTTTTGATTGCTAGATTCTTTTTAAATTTTTGGTTTTCACTTTTAGCTATGATAGTTTTGGGGTTGAATCCTCTCTTTATTGCTCATACTCGCTTAGTGGGGCATGAGGCGGTATCTCTGGTTTTCGTTTCTGGGATGTGGTATTGGTATCTAGTCTATCATACTACTAAATCTAAATTACATTTTGCCATTATGAATTTACATGCAATTTTATCTTTTGGTAGTCGTTTTAATAATGTCTTAGCAATGTTGCCAATTTGGATTTGGGAAGCTGTGTCTTGGTTTAAGTCTCTTGCTCGTGATACAAAAATTTGGCAAAAAATCCCTTGGATTCTAGTCTGGCTACCACTTAGCTTATGGATTGTGGTATTCTTGATTTTCCCATATTGGTGGACTACTCCTATTACTAGTATTCAGTCTACTTTTAATCATTGGGGAGGGGATCCAAAAGAACTATTCTTCGGTGAAGTTAGGATTCTACCTTGGACATATTATATTATTTATTTTATGTCTCAGACTTCTATCTTTATCATTATACTTGGTTTATTTCAAACTTTTGATATTTTGTTTTCAAAATCTAAATGGCAAGCTAAAAATTTATTCTTAATAGCCATATTCGGAATTTGGTTTTTGTGGTCATTTACTACTATTAAACAGGGTAATATGAGATATTTATTGCCTCTATACATTCCTTTTTCTATTTTAGCAGTGATGTTAATTAAACAAATATTAAGTAAATTTAGAAATATTGCTATTATAGTAGCTTGTTTAATGATAGCTTATTTAGGATTTCAACTCAAGCAAATATATCCCTTTTATCTAGATTATTATAATGAGCTGACAGGAGGGGCTTCTAAGGTTTATGAAAATAATATTTTACAAGTTGGTTTTTGGGGACAGGGGACTTTAGAAGTAATTAAGTCTCTAGATAAATGGGTTATGCCTGGAGAGTCGGTTGGATTATATACTATTTTGATGCCGGAGCATTTATTAACTTCTTTTTTACCAGAGGGAGTAAATGGGGTTTATAAAGTGTATACAGATACTTTATTCCAAACAGATTGGTTATTACAACAAAGTCAGTTTAAAGATAATTATGAGCCTGTGCCTAGTTATTATGAATTACAACATACTTTTTATGGAGTAGGAGATACACCTTTATTTTATCTATACAAAAATACCCAATAATAAAAAATAGGCACTTACATAAAATCATTAAATAATATATAATAAGATTATATGACAATACTAAAATACTTAATACTATTTTTAGGTGTATATTTCATTATCAATATAACTTACTGGGGTTATCAGGAGTATGTGAATTATGAGGATATGCAGACAGTTAGAAGTTTGGGTAATAAGATAAATATAGCAAGAGTGACAATAGAAGAAAAAGAGGAGACTATAGCCAAATTAAGGCGACAGCTGGATAAGGAGAAAGTCAAGTTAGATAAATTAGTCAATGATAAAAAATTTGCCCAATATAATGAATATATTGGAGAGTATAATGAATTAGTGAATAATTTGAATGAGGTAATCAAGGAATATGATGTATTGATTGAATTGAATAATAAGAATGTTAAAATAGTTAATGATTTGATTGTAAAGTCAGGAACTCGTAAATATTTATTCCCAATTGATACATATACTCCAGAATTATATAGAGAAATTAATTAATGAATGCTAGTCAATTTGTATTAGAATATTTATTTGTCACAATAAGTCTAATAATTTTATTAGCTGTACCTCGTTATGCCAAAATTTTTTGGGTAACAAATATTGATTTTCTTAGGAAAGATAAAAACAGATTACAGAGTATTGATGCAATGAGAGGTATTGCTATATTAGGAGTGATTATAATTCATACTTGCTATCTTTTAGCGTATAAATACAATGGTATAGCTGAGACTATTACTCTCAACTTTATAAATAATATTTTTAGATTTGCAATCCCAGTCTTTTTATTTACTTCAGGATTATTATTAAAAAAATTTATTTGGCAGAAAAGTTATATTTTTAATTTTTATTTTAGTAAATTCATAAGAATTGGTATTCCTTATATTATAATCAATATTATTTTATGGCAGATTGGATACAATACTTCAGCTCCACTGTGGCAGATGATATTAACTGGAAGTATGGCAGAGCCATTGTATTTTATCCCAATTTTATTCCAATTGTACTTATTATATCCTATATTAGATTATATTCGTAGTATTAGTCCAAAATATTTATTAATTATATCTTTGATAATCTCTATATTTTCATTTTTTATGTCTAATACTTGGTATATTGGTGATTTTCCATTATTTACTCAGTACTTGATATTTTTTGTATATGGTATGGTGAGAAAAGATATATTTACTAATAAAATTTCTAATATTTGGCTAGAATTAATTTTAATATACATTGTTTTGCAATTTATATTTATTATATCTATGATTTATAGCAATACAGACATCAATATATTAAAACTTTTGTCATTTTACAATTTCCAACCAATATTAGGATTTGGATTTATATTTAGTATTTTCAAATATCTAAAATCTAATATATTGGGAGCTAAATTGATACAAAAATTTTTCTCCTCAATTGGTAAATTAAGTTTATGGATATTTTTATTACATTTTCCAATTCAGCAGTTTTTATTTAATAATATACAAAATATAGAAATAGGAATAATTATTGTATTTATCTACAATTTTGGTTTGACATTAATTATAAGTTTGTCTCTGGCCTTTATTATAAACAAAATATATAATATCTTACAGTATACTAAAACTTAACTTGCAAAAAATATATTTTTATGATACAATAAATACATGTTTTAAATATCACAAATATAAATATGCCTTTTGAGAATCAATCTATTGATAAATCGGTTATATCAAAGCAATATAAGAGAAACAAATTAGCTATAATATTAATAGTCCTCATTATATTATCTGGTGGTTATTCAGTTTATTCCTTTTATAGTGAGAATGATTCGAATACTACAAATACTAAAACATTAGAAGTAAATGTATATACAAACTCTAATAAAGCTAACGATATAATCCCATCATCTAATCCTCAAGATATTGGATCTATAGATACACAAGTAAATGATTCTAATCAAATATATACACTATCTCAAGTAGTAGAAAATAATAATAAAGGTTCCTGTTGGACAATAATAGATAATAATGTATATGATATTACCTCTTATGTTCCAAGACATCCTGGAGGGGAGTCAGAGATTTTACAAGTATGTGGTAGAGATGGAACATCTTTATTTAATAAGCCCTCAGAACATATGTCGGGTGGGGCTAGAAATGTTTTAGACACTTTCAAAATTGGGAATATACCCCCATAGAATAATATTAATAGTTAAGTAAAAACTTATGGAATCAAATGTATTCGGACAACCAGACAATATACAACCAGAAAACGTTCAGAAAGAAGGTAACAACCCTACTTTAATTGCAATATTAGTAATCCTTATTTTAGGGGGAGCAGGAGTTTTAGGATTTTTACTTTATAGACAAAGCCAAGACCCTACCCCAGTATTAGAAGAGGTTACAGAGAGCATTGAAATTCCAATAACCCCAACAGATGGAGTATCATCAGGAACTCTTCCTGAAAATACGGGAATACCAAACCCAGCTGAATAATAGCTTGTCAAAACTTGATTTTTATGTCATAGTAAGAGACGAATATATTATATGCTATGGCTAAAAAAGAACTTATTCGTATATATAACCTTGAGAAACATTATGGGCTCAAGGTTATATTTAATACAGCAAACTGCTCCATTCATGAGGGGGAGATCTATGGAGTATTAGGACGAAATGGAGCTGGTAAAAGTACTCTTTTTCGAATGGTTTTAGGCTTAGAAGAGCCAGATGATGGAGATATAACCTTAGATAAAACCACCAGAATTGGATATATCGCTCAAGAAGATGAATTTGACTTAGCTCAGACTGGGCTAGAATATCTTTTATCCACCACCAAAGCTCAAGATTGGGAAATAATCAAGCAGGCTCTAGAATTCGATATGCCCAAAGAGAAATTAGAGTTACCAATTAATGATATCTCTGGAGGATACAGAATGAGATTGAAGTTAATCAAAATGTTAATGGCCAAGCCAAATCTAATTCTATTAGATGAGCCGACTAATTATTTAGATTTATCTACAATTTTATTATTAGAAAACTGGCTATTATCTTTCAAAGGGACGGTTTTGTTAATCACTCATGATAGAGAATTCCTAAGACGAGTAATGACTAGTACTATTGAGGTCGATCAAGGACAAATTACACTCTATCCAGGGAATATTGATGCCTATTTTGAATATAAGCAAATGCTACAAAATCAAATTGTTCGCACCAATGCCAATATAGAGAAAAAACAAGCTCAATTACAAGAATTTATTAATCGTTTTGGAGCCAAGGCCACCAAAGCCGCCCAAGCTAAATCCAAACAGAAGCATATCGAGAGATTGGAACAGGAAAAAAAAGCTATTTATACACCCAACTCCAAAGTCAGAATGCATTTGCCATTGATTGCTAAAAGCTCTGGTATGAGTTTAGATGTCAGTAATATAACTATTGGATATGGTAAAACCAAAATTGCTGAGGGGCAAAACTTATATGTGGAGAGAGGACAAAAAGTAGCAGTATTGGGAGATAATGGACAGGGTAAATCTACTCTTTTGAAAACTCTAGCTGGAGAAATACAGGCTCTCTCAGGAGAATTCAAATTTGGAAATGGGCTTAGGGTTGGATATTTTGCTCAAAGTGTGGAATTTGATACCCAAGATCAAGAAACAGTCTATGATTATCTACGAAAAGTTGCGGACATTAATATTAGTGATGATGATGTCAAAAAAACTCTAGGTAGTTTTTTATTCTCCAAAGCCGAACATGATAAATCTTTGACCGTCTTATCTGGAGGTGAAAAGGCAAGATTGAGACTCGCAGCAGTATTCTTGGAAGGTTATGATGTCTTAATCTTAGATGAGCCGACCAATCATCTCGATATGGAGACAGTTGAGATTATGGGAAGTTCACTCTCAGAATGGGGAGGGACTCTAATTTTCGTGAGTCATGATAGAAGTTTTGTCAATAATTTAGCTACTATGATTTGGCAAGTCAAAGATGGTAATATAAATAAGTATAATGGCAATTATGAAGAATATGTATGGAGCCTCAAGCAATATACAGATATAACCCAAACCCAAAATACCGAGCAAATTCAACAAACAACTACTCAATATACCACGAAAGATGACAAAACTCGTAAAAGAGAACTCTATCAAGCTCGCAAAGAGCTAAGTAAAATAGATAAGAAAATAGCTAACTTAAAAGAAGATGTCCGATTAGGAATGCCAGAAGCATCAGAAAAGTTAGTTAAAGAAGAAGCCCTCTGGGTCAAGGTTATGGATTTGATTGATCATTTAGACAACTAAATCTATGCAAAAAGATAAAAATTATAACTCTCAGAAGAGACAGACTTATGCCCAGAATTTTGTCAAAAACCCAAGTTTAATCAGATATATAATAGACTTTATTAGACTGCCAGAAAACTCACTAATTCTAGATTTAGGAGCAGGCGAGGGTATAATGACTAGAGAATTATTAAAAAGAAATTATAGAGTTGAGGCAATAGAATTAGACTCAGAATTATACCAGCAATTACAAACGGAGTTTGGTGGTAAAGCCAAAATAACACAACAAGATATCCGCCAGATACAATATCCAAAAGGAGAGTTTTATATAATATCAAACCCACCATTTAATATTTTTTCCGAACTGATCAAGAATATATATCTGTCCCCCAATAATCCAGAAGCCGCCCTAATATTCGGACAAAAAGAGGCCATCGAGCGAGTAATTGGCAAAACCGAGCCCAGTATTATCTCAATAGTATTAAACTCATTATATCGCTGTGAAGTAGTCTATACTTTTGAGCCCCAAGATTTCTCCCCTAAACCAAATATAGAAATACAATTATTAAGATTAGAAAAACTACCAAGTTCAATCTGGAAGCATAAAGATGACTATATCCAATTCATAACTTATGCTTTCTCCCAACAAAAATCCAGCCTTTATAAAAATCTAGAAAAAATATTCACCTATGAGCAGTGGAAAAGACTCGCTAAAACTCATCAATTCAACCCCAAAGCTACCCCATCAGAATTATCTATTTCTCAATGGAAGGGGATATATCAGTATTATCTTGCTAGTGTAGATGCTCAGAAGAAGAGGTTAGTAGGGTAGAGTGAATAAGATTAAAAACATCGTAGATAAGTTGTGATTTGTAAGGTGATACTTTATCGTAGTTTATATATTTATAAAAAGAGTTCTGAATTTTGTCTCCCTTAGGAGGGAGTACCCGTAGGGGGAGGGTGGATAAAACACAAACTAGAACTCAATCCACCTCCGGCACTCCGTGCCACCTCCTCCAAAGGAGGACAATTACCATACAACTTACTATTATTAGTCTAGTAATATATAATTCCTTTTGTCGACGATTACCTCATCTCATACAGCCAATCTTTCCACCCCCGCCCCACAAGGCGGCTGTTTTACTTATTATTTCTCTTATGCTAATATAAGCAATGCATTAAATCTAATTATGTCTAATTTTTGGCAACAATTACCTAAACCATTTTTTGTCTTAGCCCCAATGGAGGAGGTGACGGATACGGTTTTCCGACAAATTATTAGCTCTTGTGGGAGACCTGATGTAATGGTGACTGAATTTACTAGTGTAGAAGGATTAGCATCTGAAATTGGACGATCCAAAGTCATACATCGTCTACAATATACTCTTGAGGAACAGCCCCTAATAGCTCAAATTTGGGGTATCACACCAGAGCATTATTATCAGGCGGGAGTATATGCTAGAGAACAAGGTTTTGCAGGACTGGACATAAATATGGGCTGCCCAGTCAAAAAAGTTATCAAACAAGGAGCTTGCTCCGCTCTAATCAGAAACCCTCAACTAGCCTCAGATATAATCCAAGCGGCTCAGGAAGGAGCTCAGAATATTCCAGTCAGTGTCAAAACTAGAATTGGCTTTAGTAAAATTCAAACCGAAGAATGGATTGGATTTTTGTTATCACATAAACTAGCCGCCCTAACTGTACATGGACGTACAGTCAAAGAACTATCAAACTATCCTGCCCATTGGGATGAAATTGGTAAAGTAGTACAACTCAGAAATCAAGCTAAAGTAAATACAATTATAATTGGTAATGGAGATATCACCTCCTATCAGCAAGGGCTTGCAATGTCAGAGCAATATAAGGTAGATGGGATAATGATTGGGAGGGGAGTATTCCAGAATCCTTGGATATTTAATCCGGTCATAGACCATACTACACTTAGTATAGATGCCAAAGTGCAAAAACTAATTGAGCATATACAATTATTTGAGCAAACTTGGGGTCAAGAGAAAAACTTCGCTGTAATGAAAAAATGTTTCAAAATGTACCTCAATAATTTCGCTGGAGCTAGTGGAATTAGAGCTAAACTTATGAATTGTAATACTCCTACAGAATGTATTACAGTCTTAAAGCATATATTATAATTTGGGATTAAGTAAATTTTTCTATAATGCATCTCATCTTATTTATTAATCTCATGAATAAGATGAGATGCATCGTAGACAAGATGTGACTTTTATAGGTGATACATTAAAGTATTTTATATAATTATAAAAAGAGTTCTTAATTTTGTCTCCCTTAGGAGGGAGTACCCGTAGGGGGAG
>Ga0214923_10000527_pt1 | contig 57844 bp, 49 predicted proteins | sample LL1510_MetaG_FD_177993 | JGI IMG/M metagenome (GOLD analysis project Ga0214923, IMG submission 177993) | Freshwater microbial communities from Lake Lanier, Atlanta, Georgia, United States - LL-1510 | ecosystem: Environmental > Aquatic > Freshwater > Lake | place: USA: Georgia | collected...
TTCTAATATTATCTCTAATTGAAAGATCATTTTCAGATAAACTATTATATAATTGTTCTTTCACCATTCCTAGCATAATATTACTTAATATGTTATTAAAAAATAAAATTCAATTTTTTTCTTTATAAAATAATTACCTCTTATATGGAGGTATATAGACTTTCTTATTACGGTCATTAAAGACTTCTACAATACCTTTAACCAGTTCCAATAAATTAACAGAATTAAATTGGTTATAAATATTCACTGTATCTTGGTTCAAAAAATAACGTAATATAAGTTGAATCTCAGCATTAGTATAATTTTTAACCAATTTAATAATAGTATCTGGATTACTTTGTGGATAGGATGCAAAATAATCAATAAATGCATCCTCAAGAACATCAAAATTTTTAAGTGGAGGTTTGCTTTCGATATTTTCAGTATTAATTAATAGATTAATGTACTGTTGCATAATTTACCATTTTAATCATGATTAAAAATATTTTTCAATTTTTTATAATTAAAACAAAAAATCATGTAATTCTTGAGCCATTATAATTGAATCATTACAATTTATAACCCAAGATAAAGTCATATCGTTAGATGAATAAGATGTCATTATAATATCATATTTTTGAGTTATTTCAAAAATCTTACCAATTAAATTACATTTTCTAATTTTATCACTCACTAGAGAAATAATTGTATTATTAGAGTTTAATTCTACATGATATTTATTTTTTAATTCTTCAACAACATAATTTAATGTCTCAATACATGATTCATCAGTAGTAGTAGAAATATTAAATTGTGATGTATTAATAATATTAACATCTACATTATATTTTTTAAATACATTAAATATATCAAAAACAAATCCATAATTATTCCACATATTAGGAGAAGTAATTTTAAAAACATTTATTTTATTTTGAAGACTAATTCCATAAATTTTATTTTGATTTTCATAATTAAAAATTTTTGTATTTTTATCACAATCAACATTAAATGAGTTTTTAATAATTATTGGGATATTTTCTTTAGAGCATGGTAGAATACAATAAGGATGAATAATCTTAGCTCCCATTGCAGCCATTTCTTGAGCTGAATCATAATCAATATTTTCTATAATTTTAGTATTTTTAATAAACCTTGGATCAGAAGTATAAATTCCATCTACATCTGTCCAAATTTCATAACATTCTGCTTTAACTGAACTTGCAATAATTGATCCAGATGTATCACTTCCACCTCTTCCTAGTAAACAAGGTTTGCCATCTAAAGAACTACCACTGAAACCAGGAATAATTAAAACATCATTTTTAACAAGTTCGGTAAAAATTTTATCTTTTAAAACTTCAAATTCACCCTTGTTATATAAGCCAACATTATTTAATGAACTTTTGATAACATCGTAAGAAGAAATAAATTTGCTATTTACACCAGAATTATTTAAAAAATCATTTAAAATATTAGTAGTCATAAATTCTCCCATGGATACAATTTCAACCATATCATTTTCCAAATCCCAATTCTTATTTTCAATTTCATTAATAAAATTTTTTAGTTTGGGACTTAAATCTTGATTTAAATTTTTATTAATATAAATAATTTGTTTCCAAATTGAAAAATTTTTTGTATTAACAAATTCTAATAACATATCTGTAATACCTTTAATTGCTGATAGAACAATGATATATTTACTTGTTTTATCTTTTTTAACACGATTCAAAATATATTCGTAAGTATCTTTCTTTTGCGAAGACCCTCCAAATTTTAAGACTTTGATTTTCATTATAAACTAATTATTAAATAATAAAATAAAAAAACAATTTTTTAACAAAATTCTTTAAAGTCTATAGATGTATTAATCTGCTTATTAATAATTAATTTATTATTATCAGTTAATTCAACTAATGGAAGTCTTACATTAGGTCTTTTATAAAAACACATTTTATTAATCATATATTTAACAGGTACTGGATTAGATTCAATAAAACATAACTTAATTAAGTTATATATTTTATAAAATGTAATATTTGCTTCTTTAATATCTCCTTTCATAAAATTATCAACAATATATTTCATTTCAAAAGGTACAATATTTGATACTACACTAATTACGCCTTCTACACCAAGCGACATAAAAGGAATAGTTAAAGCATCATCACCAGAATATATTTTAATATTACATAAACTTCTAATTTTTATAACTTGTTCTACAGAACCACTGGCTTCTTTAATACCTTTAATCATTGGATATTCTTTGAATAATCTGCTAATAGTTTCTGGTTCGATATTTACACCACATCTAGAAGGAACATTATAAATTATATAATCTTTTCTTTCAGTTGAATCAAAGATTGATTTAAAATGTTGGTATAATCCTTCTTGTGATGGTTTATTATAATAAGGTGCTGATACCATCAAACAATTTGCCAAACAATTAAAAATTTGAACTTCATCAACAACATCTTTGGTGTTATTTCCACTAATACCAATAACTAAATTTATTTCTTCGTCAAATTTTTCTTTAACTGTAGTGGCAATAAAAATTCTTTCTTCCAAACTTAAAGTACAAGCTTCTGATGTAGTTCCGTGGATAACAATGTTGGGTATTCCATTTTTTATTTGATATTCTATATGTAAAAGAATTGATTCAATATCAATTTTATTATCTTCGGTAAAAAAGGTAGGTATAACAGTATAGATCATTAATAAAATAAATTTGATAATGGGAATATAAATCAATATTTTTTTTCTAATTAAGTCTACAGACTTATAAACTAATAAACTTCATATGCTTCTATTGCATCTAAACTTTCCAAATAATTTATTATCTTTTGATTATATATCTTCTTAGCCAAACCTAAAATGGAATTTCCATATTCCTTACTATAAGAGAGAATTTCACGATTATTAATATCAGCTTTAAAGTAGATCAACATTTTAATCATTTTATAGTTGCCATTAAAAACCGATTCCATTAAAGGAGACCTATTCAAACAATTGTTAATATTTGGATCAGCGCCATTTTTTAACAGTAATTCAACTAAGGGCATATTATTATTTAATGCTGCTAGCATTAATGCTGTATTAGAATCCTGAATTCTTTGATTAATAATAGCGGGGTTGTTTTTAATAAATATTTCTATTTGATCTATTTTGTTGCTGTGAACATACATGGTAAATAGATGCTTCTTGTTTATACCATGTTTAATTAACAACTCTATCATTTGTTCATTTTTATTTTCAAATGCTTCGAATATTGGTGAAAAATCCACACTCTTTTTGGGATTAGGTGTTGCACCATACTTTAACAATAGTTCAACAAATTCTATTTTATTCTTTTTTGCTGCAATAGTTATGGGTGTACTGTAATTATAATCAATCATATTGACCAAATTAATATCTTTCATCAACAAAAGTTCCATTATTTCCAAACGATTATGATGGATGCAAATATTTAATAGTGGTTCCTTACAGACATCGTAAACATACAAATCAACATTTTTTTCTAGTAAAAACTTGACAATTTCGGTAAAACCATTACCAGTTGCAAAAATAATAGGATTATGAGACTGTATATTCATTCTATTTAAATCAGCCCCTTTGCTAGTTAGCTTTTTAACAATCTCAAAATTATTTAATAGTGTAGCAAGGTGAATTGGTGTGTCATTAATTTTATTTTCAGCGTGAATATTTGCTCCGCTATCAATTAAAAAAGAAGCTATTTCAGTACATTTCATAGCTGCAAGTAAGGGTGTATCCTCAAACTGTTTCTCTTTAATCTCTAAAGGGAACTTATATTTAATAAGAATTTTAACTATTTCAAGTTGTTTAAGTTGAATAGCCAAAAACATAGAATTAATACCAATATTATTAAAAATAGTAAAGTCAGCACCAAGACTACACAATAATTCAACTAGTTCTGCATTCCTTAACAATACAGCCCATAGTAAAGCATTTTCATTAAAAATATTTAATTTATGAATGTTAGCTCCATTATTAATTAAATATTTAGCAATATGTACTCTCTTGTTAGATAATGCTAACATTAGAGCTGTATTTTGATGCTCGTTTTCAATTAGATCTTTATTCGCACCTTTTTTACATAGATCAATTACAATATTCAAATCATCATTGCAACAAGCAAACATCAACGCAGTTCTACCATCTTTCAATTGATGATTCACATCCATTTGACTAGGTATTTGCAATATAACTTGCTCTTTATTCCTAATCATTTCTTCCGTAATTTCTTTAATGGTGTATTCGGTAGACATGATTGATTTAATTTTAAGTATTAATTAAAATATTCAATTTTTTCTCTAGATATTAAAATATAATTCCAAAATTAAAAATATTATCTAATCTATAATAGATAATGGAGTATCAAATTATTTATATTAGACAAGAAAATATAAATAATGAGTTTAGAACCCCATTAATTCCCTTAGATGTAAAAATATTAGTTGATTTCGGTTTTACAGTTTTTATTCAAAGTAGTTCTAATAGAATTTATAAAGATGAAGAATATAAGGAAAATGGTGGGATAATAACCGATGAAGAATGGTTTTCACCTAATTTTAATAAGGCATTAGTAATTGGAATTAAGGAACTAAATAACTTAGATAAATTAAAAAATCATATTCATATATATTTTTCACATACTTATAAAAATCAAAATAATTCAAAATATATATTAGAAAGTTTTAAAAATTCAAATAGTAAATTATATGATTTTGAATATATACTAGATTCTAATAAAAAAAGACTTATTGCTTTTGGATTTTATTCAGGTATAGTTGGAGCAATATTGGGATTAAAACAATATTTTATTAAAATTAAAAATGAAGAAAATTTAATAAATTTAAGACCATGGAATAATTTTGACCAAATGATTAATTCTGTAAAAAACTTAATTATAATTAATCCTAAAATTTGTGTTATTGGATCAAAAGGACGATGCGGAACTGGTGTTATTAATATTTTAGAAAAACTTAATCTTTTCTATACTGAAATAGATCGAAATTACAATGTTAATAATCTAAAAGAATTTGATATAATTTATAATTGTATTTTATTAGAAGAAACATACAATAAAATTTGGTTTGATAACAAAACTATTTTTTCTAAAAACACTGTTATTGTTGATATCAGTTGCGATTATGCTCGAGATAATAATCCAATAAAAATTTATAATAAAAGTACATCCTGTGAAAATCCAATTTTTTCATATAATAAATTTGTAGATATTATAGCTATTGATAATTTACCATCTTTATTACCAAAAGAAAGTTCTATTCACTTTTCTAATTTATTAGTTAAATTATTATTACATTTTAATACTGATCCTAATAATTATTGGAAAGATAATTTAAATATATTCAATGAAAAAATAAAATTATAATTTATTATAATGAATGTTTATCAATATAAATATTTAAAATATAAAAATAAATATTTAAATTTAAAAAATTTAAATAGTCAAATTGGGGGTGGTTTTTTAGGTGATTTGTTTAAATCTAAAGCACAGATTGAAGCTGAGAAAAATAAACTTCGTGAAGAAGAACTTAGATTAGCAGCTTATGATAAAGCTAGAGAAGAAAAAATTAAAGAAGTACAACAAAAGCAACAAGCTGAAAATGCTAGAAAAATAAAAGAACAAGAAGATCTTAATAAATTAAAAATAGAATATGAAGAAATTGGATATCAATTTGTTCCTTATAAATATATGAGAATTAACATAGAAACACCTTTAGATAAAGCCCATTTTGAATTTAAAGGTAATAAAGGCTTTATTCGTCCCCCAGGCACCAAAAAGAGAATTGAATTAGATGAAAGTAAAAATGCTATCTTAGGTTTAAAAGAAAAAATGATAACCTTCAAAAAAAAATATTATGATCCATTTGTAAAATTAGGTTATAACTATATACCATCTACGGATTCTTATCGTGATTATAATCAAAATACTACTTTTCCAGAAGAACCTGCTTACTTTTTTATATCAAATGAATTAATTAAACATCCCCATTCACAAAAAATTATAATTGCTAATAGATTTTATACTAAACCACCTCTTCCCGCTTTTGATACTTGGGAACAAAAACCAGATGTTAAACCTGGTCCTGAATGGAGAAAAATTTCAAGTACTTCTCCAGAATGGGATCCACAAAATCAATATTTTTGGTTAAAAGAAACATGGGTTAAACAATTAGAAAGTGGTAAGAAACCAAAAATTGAAGAACGCGAGTTTGATTCTGAATTACTTAAATTAACTAAATAAAAGAAATAAAATACCTTGAATCTTTATATATTACTTTGATAATCTCATTTCTCAAAATAATATTTCCTTCTATTTCTTCCTCGTAAGATAGTTCATTAATAAAAGCCATATAGTCAAATACACAAACACATCCATATGCATTACCATCTGATTCTTTCCCAATACTTTTATCAAAATATCTGATTCTAGTTTGATTGTCTTCTAGAACATTTACGAAACAAATATTATAGTTATCAATTACATCATCTGAACCGGTAATAATAGATCCTAAGGTAGTTAAAATATCAGTATCTATTTCTAAAACATTTTCTGATAATTCAATAATTAAAAAGGTTTCATTTAATTTATATTTACTTGAATTTGCAACAGTTAAACCAGATAATTGACCAATAATATTTCTTAAACTTTCAGATTCAGAAGAATTTAAGGTAAATGTAAAAGGATTATCCATTAATTCCAAATAATATTTTGAATCTTCATATTTAAAAAGATTCTTATTTTTAATTTTTCCATTATTTATTTTATAAATTTCATTCGCATATTTAATAACTGCTAACATATCATTACTATTGGAAGAAACTTTATCTCCAAATAAATCATATATGTCCCAATTAAGATTATTCATTTTCTTTTGAATTTCTCTATTTAATAAAATTATAAAATTAATATCCATATTCTTATTTGTTTTATCATTTATAAATTTATTTTTAATATTTTCGTTTTCGGTAATAATAAATTTGTTTCCTAAAATAGTTTTCATTAAGAAATCCGGTTTTTCATCAATATCCATTTCAAAATATAAACCTTGTTTTTTATTAATAATCCAGTTAATATAACTTAAACTCCCTTTAGCAAATAATTTTCTATTTTTAGCATTATGAGAAATTATAATTTCTTCATCTTCGTTTTCTATTTTTAATTGGTGAAATCCGATAGTATCACCATCCCTTTCTGAATTAATAGAACAATCTCTATTAAGGATATTAATGAAAGATTTGGCAGTACCACTAGGACTATCTTTTTTATTACTATGATGTTTTTCAACCATGCTAAATTTCCAATCTAATCCTAATTTATTTATTTCTTGAAGTAATTTATTAACTTTATTAATTCCAGACGAAAAATTAGATATTAAACCTACAGGATTTTTAATAGAATATAATTTTATTAATTTCATAGTACTATCTTCTAAACCAGTTGTTCCTATTAAAAGAGGTTTATTAATATTGTTATCTAATAAATATTTAATTAAATTATATGTTCCTTCTATAGATGACACATCAACTATTACATCAGTGATTTCATTAAGCGATATTTGTTTTCCGATACCTTCTACAAAATGATATTTATCATTGGTTAAAATTTCATTTTTAATTAAACTTCCTAATTTACCATTAAATCCTAATAATGAAATTTTAATCTTCTTAAATAATAAAAGAGCATCATTTAGTCTAGAAAGTCCAATAATTAAATCTTCTATATCGTAATAGGAATAACTTAATCGAATATAATTATTACAAGTTTTCCCAAACATAAATCCAGGATGAAATTTTACTTTCATTTTAAGAGCGAAATCTAAAAATACTTTGGTATCTTCTATATTTAGTTTCAACCATAAAAAATATCCTCCTTTTGGTTTTTTAACTCCAACATCTGACATTTGATTGGTAATAAAATCATACATAAAATTACATTTTTCAGATAAAGTTTTTCTATTAACTTCAATTAATTTATCAACTGATTTGTCATCTATTGATTTTTCAATTAATATATAACCTAAAGGATTTGTACCACCACTAGAATTATGAATTGAATTTTTAATTAATCTTTCAATTAAATCATAACTTTCTTCATCTTTAGCATATTGATAAATCCATCCAACTCTTAAAGCGGGTGCAATTATTTTAGAAAATGATCCCATTGAGAATATTTTTGAATGGTAATAGGCCATTGGTAAAAATTCTATTTTATCTTCAAAGTTAAGAAAATGATAAACTTCATCAGCAATAACAAATAATTTAGGATATTTTTCACAAAGTTTAGCAATCAAGTTTCTCTTATTATAGGATAAAGTTATAGAAGTTGGATTGTGATGAATTGGTATAATGTATAAAAATATTTTATTTTGTAAATTTTTACTATCGTCTTTAATAATCTTTTGAATGGTTTCTTCCAAGATTTCAATATTTATACCATCGTCTTGCATAGGAACTGATTTAACATTTAATCCAAATTGTTCAAACATTTCCTTTGCAATAAAATAGGTGGGATCTTCAATAATAATTTCATCACCACTTTCCATATAATAATCCATCAATAATTGAAGACCACCAGTGTTACCATTAGTCATAAATAATTGATTTTTATTAACTAAAATTTTATTAGCATAATATTTTTCAGATAACCAAAAAGCTAATTTTTCTCTTAATGAATCATATCCTGGAATTGCACCATATTGAAGAAATTCTGGATTATCTAAACTTGAACTAATATCAACCAATTTTTCTTGAAACCATTTTAAAGGTAAGTCTTTTGTAGAAGGTTGACCAACACCCAGGTTAACCATTTGTGAAGAATCTGGAACATCATATTGTGAATACTTTGGCATTGTATATAAATATTATTAATTTTTAATATTTAAATTCAATTTTTATAATATATGGTTTAGTAATTTTGGTGATTTTAACTGTAGTTTAATTGTGGATGCTAATATTTTATTAACAGATTTCCCTATGTTTATTAAATGAACTTTATTATTTAATCAAATTTATATATCCTGAATATAAAATAATATTAGCAATATTTGCAATAATATGAATACATGAATGAGCATAGGTTGAATACCAATACAGTTTTTTCTTATGAAAATAAATTCCTAAAGGATAAAAAAGAATACTTATTGCTAGAATTAAATAGTAAAGAAAAGCATATTCAGCATTTCTAGCTTTTATTATTTGATAAATTAAAGCAGATTTGACATAAAATATATCTAAATATCTTCTCCACGAGTAATCAGGTTTATACCAATAATTTATTGATGTAATGAATACACCACCTGGAACAAAACAAAGATTATAATGTCCTTGGTAAATTGAATAAAAAAAGGAAAATAAAGATAAAAAAGATAATCTCCAGATAAAAAAAGACTGTTCAGGTAATAATATAATATCATTATCTTCCATTAAAATATAAATAAATTTGTTTTTTAAAATGAAATAATTTAAAAAAAGTTTAGAAAAAATATTTTTTTCTAAACTTTTTATATACAATGGCTGAATCTACTGTAACATTTAGACACGAATACAATGAATCTTTCAAACTTAAAGGAGTAAAACATACAGTAAAACACAATATCATTGATGGATCTAAGGGCTTAAGCTTTATGTTTTTAAAAAAAGTTGGTGATGATGTAAATGATTTTTACAAAGTTTATGCAAAAGAAGAAAATGGTAAATATAAAATTGAAGAAATTAAAGGAGATAAAAAAACTGAATCTGAATTATCTGAAGCGGATGTAAAGAAAATGTTAAAATCAAATACTGAATTAGCATTTGTTTTAAACTACATGGAAAAGGAAAGAGGTAAATACAAAGGTAAAGTTCTTAGAGGTGGTGGATTCGATGGAGAAATGCTTCCCGTATCCGATGATACCGTTCAAATGGGAGGTGCTAAGAGAAAAGGTTCTAAAAAATCTTCTAAAAAAGGCTCCAAGAAATCTTCTAAAAAAGGCTCCAAGAAAATGACTGGTGGTGGCAAGAAAAAGGGATCTAAAAAAGGTTCTAAAAAGAGTTCCAAGAAAGGTTCTAAAAAGAGTTCCAAGAAAGGTTCTAAAAAGGGTTCCAAGAAAGGTTCTAAGAAAATGACTGGTGGTGCAAAAAGAAAAGGGTCTAAAAAAAGTTCTAAGAAAGGATCTAAAAAAGGATCTAAGAAAGGATCTAAAAAAGGATCTAAAAAAATGACAGGCGGTGCTAAAAAAAAAGGTTCTAAAAAGGGTTCCAAGAAATCTTCTAAAAAGGGTTCCAAGAAATCTTCTAAAAAGGGTTCCAAGAAATCCCGCAAATACTAAGTAATTTTTTGAATTATAAAATATTTTATAATTTAATAAATTAAACTTCCGCAAATGTCCAGTGTTCTGTCTCTCGAGCGTGAGCAGTGGCGCTTTGTTTGCTGTCAAACTTTGCTTTACAGTCGACACACTCTAGATTAATATTTTCTACCTTTTCCTTTTCATCATCAGAATCTGAGTCCTCTTTATTCCTCATCCGCTTCTTGAAAGATTCAAAGTCAAAGAATTGTCCATCTTCCTTACACTGTTGTCCAAATGATTTGAAAGAATCTCGAGTAGCTACATCACTAGCCTCAAAAATAGTCTTGTCGGTTTTCGTATCCTCTTTCTCGTTCTTGTTCATTACAAGAGGATCATAGTGAATTCCGGTATAATAAATATAAATTACATTCTTATAATCTTGTTCCTCTTCCCCAAAAAGATCTATGCGGTTGGTCTTACCATCTACCACAGCAATCTTAATTTTAAAAAGTTTTGTAAATATACTAATTTCAATTCCACCACCCCACTTATGTGGCTTACTAATTTGTTCAATATAACTTTGCTTGTCTACATCCAATAGTGCATCAAAGTCATCATTGGACTTTAAATATTCTACGATCATATTTCTATATTTTGCTGAACTTGCCTCGTCAAAATTTGCTCTATCAGTAAGATAGGCAATTGAAGAGAAAAGACAAGAATGATCAGCATCTACCTTTCTTTTAATTGGTGTTAGTACAGTACTATTATCAAGTTCAAACGACTGTTGCATAAATTATTATATTGATTAAAAAATAATAATTTTTCAATTTTTTTAAGGCTAGGTCTTAAAGTCTTTAAAACAAATATTGTAGTCTTATCAAGCCTAAAACCAGATTCTTACAAACCCTTTAGATCCTGGTATATATATTTCATCATTAAAAACTTGAATACAATTAGAATAGTTTATTTCATCCTCAAATATTATATGACCATTTTTATTTTCATATTTAATTATGTCGTCCAAAAGATGATTTCTCCAATCTTCATATTTAATAGTATGATCTTTAAAATAGTCATTAGAAATAATTTTGGAATTATTAAAAAGATTTTGATTATTAAAAAGATAGGCAGCCAAAATAAAAATATCATCATTAATTAAGTAAGGAGTACTGAAAAATAGCTTATCCTTTACCAAATTTTTAATTTTAGAATTATTCAAATGCTTTTTATGAATAATAATTAGACTATTTGGAAATTTATTTATTACAAATTGTAAATCAATAACTGAATAATCACAAATTTGACCATTTCTAGAATAAAGGATATTTCCAGCGTCAATAATATATTTGTAATTTTTCCCTTCAATAACTGCCATAAATTTATCAATAATATTTTTCTCTTGATCCTTTATAATTTCATAAAAATATTTTATAGAATTCTCAAAAGAATATTTTTTAGGAGTAAATTCAGTAGAAATACTTCCTTCATAATCTATTTTAATAAATTTACCATCTAAAAGTTTAATCAAGAAATATAAATTATTTTCAATAAGAAATTCAATATCTTTAGAAAGAATAGTATCTACCATAATTTTATCTTGAAATACTTTCAAACATAACTCTTTATTTTCCTTATTATAAACAATATAATTCAAGTAATCTCTTTTCATTGAAACATATGGAAAAATTTTATCGATAATTTCTTTATTATTAGTAGTTATTCCATATTGCAATATTAATGAAATCAGACCTTTATTTTTTGTAGACAATAGAAAATCAATGCTATACTTTAATAAAATTTCTGATCTTAAAATATCAAATTTCTTTTCTATCATATAAGTATAAAAAGTTCGACAAAGCCCATTGATTTCATAATTACTAAGTGCTTGCATAAATTAATAAAATAATATATATTTATTTTTAATTCAATTTTTTCTAAATTAAAATACTTGTTAAAACCTTATTGTTAAAACTATCTTTAATAGTAATAATATTTATATTATTTTCTTTTTCTATAGTATAACTGAAATCTGGTAAAACATTAACCAGATTATATTTAATAAAATTATCGAAATTTATCTTTTTAATTTTACTAGGAAACAATCGTTTCAACAAATTTTCAAAATAATTTTCCCATGTAATTATTTTACCAGGATAATCTAGATTATAGATTATCTTTGCAACAATGGAAGCTTGAATACTAATCATGTCTTTCACTGACTCGCAAACAATATTACCCTTATTATCCGAATAATATACTTTTCTAATACCAACAGCTTTCATCATTTCTAAACAATTATAACACGGACGACTATTTGCCATAATTCCTAAACTATTAACACGAATAACAATTAAATCATTTTTTTTTGCAATTCGTTTTTTGTTTGGGGGGTTTAAAATACCACCCTTGTCGGGATGTCCACACCAGAGACTTACCGTAATAATCTATAAGTGTCCTAGCCTCTGCGTGCAGACTCCCACAATTATGTCCACGACATTGACTCCTTTCAGTATTGGAACAAATTCGTCCGATTGGTTGCTTACCTTTTAGCATGGTAGCAGCCAATTTAATATTAATATTACTATTATTAGCTTCATTGATAAGACGAGGAAATAAATTATTAAACTTGTTGTTAAACGACATACAAATAATATTATGATAAGCATATAATAAAATCAATTTTTTTTAAAAAAGGGTTAAAATATTAGCTTCATTTTTAGTTACTCTTCTTGAAAGGCGTAAAAAAGTATTTGATAAGCGACTAGTCATTATATATAATATTACCTAATAGAAAAATTAAACTTGTTTAATTAATAGAGATTAAAAAAATTTTTTCTGATAAGTAGAAGCTATTTTTAATAAATCTTCTTTTTCAGTATTACTTTTATTCTTCCAATGAATTGTTTGTCTAGATGTTGCATAATTTTTTTTTAAAAAGTCATAATGTTTATTAATGAAAGAGTAATAAATAGCATCCCATATTTTCCACCATTCTGCGTCTTTCTCTCTTTTAAAATTACTCATTTTATCAATGTAATTTGATGAAGAAAAATATAATCTTGTCATCATTATTCCACCATCTGCAAATTGACTCATTCCCATAATATTAGGAACCATAACCCAATCATATGCATCTATGGTCCATTCCATAAAAATGCGATGAACTTCTTTAGGATCAATTTGATTAATTAAAAACCAATTTCCTAAATACATTAATCTTTCAATATGATGAGCATAAGAATATTTTACAATATTTTTAATAATAGAATCTATTGGTTTAATATTAGTTTCTCCTAACCAATATTTTTCATCTAATTGACGATTACATTTTAAATGATTAAGTTCGTACATATCTGGTTCTAAAATGTAAATAGAATAAACATAATTTCTCCAACCTATTATTTGTCTGATGAAACCCTCATAGGATGCTAAAGCAATGGATGATTTATGTTTTTCATAATAATCATTTGTAATTTTTACTACACATACATCTGGTAAAATACCAATGTTCATCATTGGACTTAATACTGAATGAAATAAAAAAGGATTTTCAGTGTCAACTGCATCTTCATAAGGTCCAAAATTATCAAGTCTTTTCTTAATAAAGTTTTTTAACCATGATAAAGCTCCTTTAGTATCAATTGGAAAATTCCATTCTTCAGTGGAACCATAATTTTTTGAAAAATATTTTTCAATATAATTTAAAGCTTCTTTATAATATTTATCTTTTTTTATTTTAGGAACTTTAGGTATTTTTATTCCTTTAGGTAATGCCTTTCTATTTTGATCATCAAAAGACCATTTACCCCCAACTGGTTTATTATTTTTAATTAATATATCTAACTTTTCTCTCTGAAACTTATAAAATAAGTCATGAGAATATTTATTATTCTTATAAAAAACATTTTTATTATCACCAACTTCCGATGGAGTTAATAGAAAATTTAAGTTATCTATCATTTTAGCTTTTTTTAACTTTGTTGAAAATTTTTTTAATACTTTATGATCTATTGGATTAAAATACATATAATCATCTTTGTTATAATGTGATAGATCAATATTTTTAAATTCGATATATTCAACAATTATTTTTTCTTTCTTCATTAAATCGCAATATTTTTTCATTGAAGCGCGATGATACATTAATTTTAATTTATGAAATTTAAAATCAGTAAAATACCTTGGTTCTTCAATTAAAATAATTTTCTTTAAATTGGGAATAATTTTTTTAATCATTTTAATAGGAAATAACTGATTAGGTAAAATAAGTAAATTCATTAAATAAACAGATAAAATTTTATTTGTTTAAATGAATAATTGTTTTTGTTTGTGTTTGAAGAATATAAATGAATATTTTGTGTGGTGCTAGTAGTCAAAGCCCACATTTTTTCCCCCTTTCCTTGAGCCACCAATGTTCAGGGAAGGGTGGTTGCCCTTCTTTGCCCTCACTGCCTTGGTCTCTCTCCACCGGCGGAACTCCTCCTTTAGCCCGTGGCTAGCACACTGGTCGCGTAGCACGTTCCAGGAGCTGTCAGGGGGTGCAACTCCGGTGGCCAGGAGCAGGAGGAGCTCGGGCTGTTTCAGGTTAGCCATGAACCTGTTTGCGGATGCAGCATCAGTGGTAAAGTTCTCCGGCAGGGAAATCTGTCCCACCTCCTCCTCCGCTGCTGCCTCCTCCAATGCCTCCACTGCCACCACCGCCACACCCTCCACTGCCAAGCCCAAGGCGTCCGTGGCCACCTTGGAAATCTCTGGGGACAGGTTTGCCACTTCAGAGGCGGACCAGAGGGGGTTAGGGCGAGCCGGTTCTGCGCCCCCGCCCCCTGCAGCGGGAACAGAGCTGGAAGAGGCAGGCTTTTGGCGGCAGGCGGCACAGTCCAATGGCGAGACAGAGGTGTCGTGCTCTAGGGCTGCTGCTGCTGTTGCCGCCTCTGCTGCTGCCGCCTCTGCTGCTGCTGCCTCTGCTGCTGCCGCCTCTGCTGCTGCCGCTACCTCCAATGCCAAGATCCTGCCCCTAAAGGTCTCAGGTCCAGGCTCAGGCACCGCCTTTGGCATCTTGCCCCACTTGTCTGCCTGGGGCGGTGGCAGTGGAGGCAGGACAAAGCGGTTGACGCACAGCTGGACATGGCAGCAGGTAGCAAATATTTTCTCTGTGTCCAAGTCCTTGGGGTCCTTAATGAAGCCACGCTCCACCAAGAATGCAAGCTGGTGCCCGCAGAACCCTTTGATTAGCTCCAGAGTGTTGTCAATATTTTTGGAGTTGAAGGTTTTGAGATCGAACGGGTCCTTGAGCTTAGGGTTAGGGCGAAACCCATAGATGGGGTGCTGAGTGCACCCGCACTTTACCCTTGTAGCCTCAATTGGATCCACCTTGGCCTTGGGCTCTACCTTCTTGACCACTGGGGCCTTGTAGTTGGTTTCACCTTTGACCTTCTCCTTGATCACGATCCCATATTTGTTGTTGAGGAACCGAATTGCAGCCTTGTAGCGCTCGTCGTGCTGACTGAGGTGCCTATAGGTGCTATTGATCTCAGCAAGCTCCTTCTGGTAAGATGCACTCTGGGCAATGTCAGCCACAGTCTCGCCTTGCTCCTGTTTGGGAAGCTGGAGCTCGACAATGCTCACACCACCCACCAGTGCATTAGAATAGTCAGCGACTTCTGCTGCTGCAAGGGTAAGCTGTCTGAGCAGGTCCGCCTCGCTTGCAGCAGCAGACCCCCCGCCGTCAGCAGCAGAAGACCCCCCGCCACCAGACATAATATTTGGTAAAAGTGAAATTTCCAGCGGTGTTGAAACCGTGGTTTGTGCCCCAGAACAGGACGTGGTGTTTGCAGCGCAGGGTGCCGGGTAAGTGACAGGTAAGCGAGAAACAAGAGTAGTAGAAGAAGAACCTCAGACAGGAGTGTCTGAGGGGCAAGCCTTGGAGGCTCACAAGGGGGTATGGGCCGTAAGAGCACCCACATATAATGGGCCGTAAGAGCACCCAATACTAGCGCCCCCGCGCCAGATAATAGTTTTAATTAAAGAACCTATAGGTATTAAATTTTTCAATTTTTCTAATAAAATAAGAATATTACCTGTAAAAAGTGAAATTCACCCTTTTTTTTGGCTGACTAGTAGCCATTTTACAGTAGCATGTAGATGGATGAATAGGGCAATAAATAGATTCCATAATTTCTTTAACAATCTCTTGAATTCTAGGATTTAATTCATTATGATCATATCCTGATACCTGTTCCAATATTAGAAGAGCCCAAATTTTACGACAAGGTTGATACTCAACATCCTCTGGTGGTGGTTCGTAGAAAATAATTTGATCTAGATTGATTGTAGACTTTTTTGCAAAACCACTAGTCATTAGCTTGTAAGCTTGAACTTCAATTGTCCATAGTACCCATGATAGATGAATATCTGAGTTTAAATATGGTCTACGTTTTTTGTTAGGATTCAAAATATGATTTAACCTTAATTTCAAAATGTCTTCAGATAAATCCATTCGGTTTCTAAATATCTCTTCAATATATTCTTTGGATCCTAGTACTGGTTTAGAATAAGCAGTTGGAGAAGACATGAATTAATTAATAATTATAATAGATTATAATTATCAATTTTTTTGTTGTTAATTTAATATTGGTTTAAAATAATTAGCTGAAAGACCCACCACCGCCGACATTGGGTGGGGACTTAGAACTGCGCTCGAAAGTCTTGGTGACGATGATCTCATCCTCCTCCTCAGAGTCCTCGTCCTCAGAGTCCTCCTCAGAGTTATCAGACTCGTCCTCATCAGAGTTATCAGACTCGTCCTCCTCCTTCTCCTCCTTCTCCTCCTTCTCGTTCTCCTCCTTCTCGTTCTCCTCCTTCTCGTTCTCCTCCTTCTCGTTCTCAGAGTCATCAGAGTCATCAGAGTCATCCTCAGTAGCTGCCGCCTTCTTTGAGACAACCTTTATCTTCTTGTCCTTCTTTAAGATGAGGTGGGGAGAAAATATGTTTTCAAGATTAATTTGGTGCGCTTCGCACACCATATAGATGAGCTTTTCCATGGTCTGCTCAACCTCTGAGTGCATTGCATTTGACTGCTCTGCAGACAGTTTATACTTTTTAGACATCTTAACCACTTTAGTGGACTGGTCAGGAATGATTATCTCAAACGTGTTTACCAGAGAGTCGTCGCTATTTTCATACTTGACAATAGTAATGCCAGAAGATGCAAGCAACCGAACAATAGTCTTTTTGAAAGAATTTGCGTCATTGCGCTCAGCGAATGGACCAAAAGTCCAAACTTCCTGGCTAATTTGCCGTTGCTGATCTTTTGACCCGCGAACTGTACGAGTCTCGGTGCGATCACCACGGCCAAAATAATATTGTTGCTTTTCAAATAATGGAAATCTTGCGCCAGCCTGCAGAGGGGTCTGAGACTTTTTGGGCTTGTTTTTGAAGAAGTCTTCACCAGTTGGTGAAAAATTGGTGGAAGTCTCAGGCTGGTCAGCTGCCGAAACATTAGACTTTTTGTTCTTCTTACCCTTGGGTTGCTCTTTAACCCTCTTTACTTTCTCCACTTTTGCTTTAGGGTCAGCAGTAGTGATGGGAGTTTCAATAATACTACGTGCATACTCGATCAGAGCTGGTACACGAATGGTCATTTGTGCAGAATTTCCCATTACTACCGTTGCACACACATTGGTGCTCAGGTTCTCGCGGATGCTCTGTACATTTTCCTCAATATTGATTTTGACTAATATTAGCAACTCGTCGAGTGCTTTGATCACCTTGGGCTGACGCTTCTTACCCAGAGTTTTAATATAGTTTTGGATCTTTGCCAAGTCCTCCTCTTGGGTTAGGTCTCCGAGGTAGTCCAGGGTGATTTGAGCTAGAGAACAAAAGTCCTGTTTGCTTTGCTCAACTTTTTGCTTCATACTGGAAGAATATTCGTTAATAATCTTCTCCTTACGCTCTACCGCCTCAGCCTGAGTGTTAGGAAGACTCTCTACAAGAGAGGATAGCATCTCAATATTTACTGGCTTCTTGGCTAGCAGAGTTGCTATCTGATAAAAGGTTAGGTCTTCAATGCTGCGGGGAACAGTAATAACGAGACCATTGCCATGAGAAATATTTAGAAGCCCGTTAGGCAAGTCATTGAACTCCAGCGCATTCCGAACGCTCCACAACTGCCGAAAGACGTTGTCTGTTGTAATACTAGAGACATACTCCTTCTCAACATCTGCTAGGGAGTTGATTTTCTTGCTAGTAGTTTTCTTGGGCTTAACCAGCTGCCATCCGTCGCGCTTGTCCTGCAAAAACTGCTCAAAGGAAATGCCGTAGGTGTGGTAGCCATGCTCATAAAACTCCAAATAATTTGTCGGGTCCTGTAGGAAGGTCTCGACATTAACTCCACCCTTTGCCATACCAATGTTCTTACTGGCACTAGATGAAACCCACTTGAGCATAAAATATTGATTGTCCATGAAATAATATACGGAAATACTTGCGTCAGTAGGCTCAACAAAGTTGACAAACTCAAATATGATTGACCAACCGCAGCCAGGATAAACCTTCTGCTTGTAGGCCAGATATGCTTTCCTGAGGTGCTTCCTATTTAGGTTTTTCTCCAGCCAAGCATCCATTGTAGGTATCACCTCCTGCTCCTTAGAATAATCATTAGTCCCATCCAACCAAGAGCTAAAAGTCTGGCTAGACCCAACTTCCAAAAATTGAAGGAAAAGCATTGGCTCAGACATGGCCAGCTTGCTATCCTCACCGACCACCTTGGGGTCAGATGCCATGGGAGTGTTGAAATAATATGCCCAAAAATCGTGGAACTTTTCCTTCTCGGGACAAGGAACCACATGTTGAATAATTTCGTAAGGATCAGAGTCGTCGGCTGCGTTCCATCGCTCAGCCTTGAACACCTTCTCAATAACAATACCCAAAGAGTTCCACTTATCAAGGGCTGCTCGGACATCATCAAAATAATCTCTCCAGGACTTGTTCTGGTTTTTGGGAAAATATGACCAGGCATCACGACTAAACTTGGAGTTGATGTAGATAGAAAAGCTCATGACCTGGAAAGCCCCTGAGTTGTAATACTGTTTGAAAGAGGCTTGAGTAAACTCCTCCTCCATCTTTTGGAAGCTAATAGTAGTCAAACCCTCGCCTTTTTTACAGAGCGTCAGGGTCTCAGAGACACCATTTTTAGCATAATATATGTTAGAGTCATTTTCCCGAATATAAAATATGATTCGACCATCGTTAGTAGTAGAACGGTAGATCTTCTCCTTACCAGTAAGGATAATCGCAATAAAACACTTCTTTTGGACCAAAGACAAATAAAGGTTTTTAGACTCGGATGCATCAGAGGTCATTGCAATTGCTCGAAGCTTTTCTTGGTGGTCTTTTAGAAACCAACCAACAAACTTCAAAATAATTATCTTGGCGTTTTTCTCCTTCCGTGCAATACACTTTTTGTAGAAGATTCGGAGTGCATCACGCAATTTGCCCTCCTTTGACTCGCCTGATGCATTGATCATGCTCTCAGGAAGCCGAAGGTTCATATCAATATGTTCGGTAGAAACCTCTACCACTTTAATATAAGGACGTACAACTGGTCGTCCCTTACCCTCTGGGAACATCTCCAGGCGGTTAAACATACTGATCAACTCTTTGCGCTTAGCATCTAGCTCAAAGTTCAAGTCACTAATATTCTGTTGGTACTTAGGGCGCTCAATAGAAGCACACTCAGACAAAATAGTAATTATAGAAGCACGCTTTTCTTGCAAACTCTTAATAGTCTTTTCAAGCTCAGTGCGCTTTTGAATAATATCAGGAATATTACGAGAAGGACGCCCTATGAAGTTCTCGGGGTCGATTGCGTATAGAAAACCATTGGGGTCAATATTGTAGACGTGCACACCCATCTTGCAAGACACACCACCTTTACAGATAGGTATCAGACTCTTTTTGTTCAGATCCTTGCTGAGGGTAGCAATCTGGTCTTTTAGTGCCTTGGCCTCTCCCTCTAGGCCTTTGACATTTTTAATTTTATTTCTTCTGGCTTCCAGCGCAGTAATCTCATCCTGTTGAGCATACCTTGCAATACGAGTGTTTCCCGCAATATATGTCCCAGGTGCACAGAGCACTCTATCGCCGCCCATTTCTTGCTCCAACATATTGTAAGAAGTGAAGCAGATTTTGAGTAGTCGACAGACCTCCCAGACGAGACCCTCCTCAGCACAATCCGGACCATCGAAAAGTCCCAAAGTAATCTGATTCAAAGCTGCAATCTGCCCCTTGATTGTTGAAATATTTTCTTCATGGGTAGAATCAAGATCGCGTAGAGAATTCTCCAGCTCGATTTTCTCCTTGCGAATAATTCCTGCAGCTTTAGACCAGAACTGAAACCATTGGTCCAGACAGCCCAAGCTAAAACCCGGAAGGCGCTCAGTTTGAGTCTTTCTTAGAATAATAGTTTTCTTTTGTGGGGACAAAGAAGTGATGACTCGAATAATCTCGTCAATCATTTTCTGAAAGTCAAGCTGACCGCTTTCCAAACGGCGGCGAAATTCAAGCTGCTCTGCGGGAATAATTTGTTCGGTCTCACTGTGAGCAAAACCACAATTTCCATTACAGGACTCCTCTGTTTCAATACCATATTTAGTTGCCAAATGTTTCCCACACATCAAGAGGTTTAACTTTCTGTTGCGATAATTGCGAGCGCCACCAGCACCGCCGCCACCACCAGCACCGCCGCCACCACCAGCACCGCCGCCACCACCACCGGCACCACTGCCACCACCACCACCGCCGGCGGCGGCAGCCCTAGGCTGTCTCGCTCTCTCGCCCTCAATTTGCGGAAAGTTGTAGGCATGTAAATATTGGCACTCGCCGCAAGGTACTGGATCTGGGCCAATGGAAGCTCCACACAATCTCTGACCACCAAAATCTCTCGGGTTAAAATGACGCAGATTGCACTCGCGAAAGTCGTGATTGCAGGCATCCGCAGCTTCATGATCCCCTCTGCTCTTCTGACGGAGCCACTCAATATTTCTTTTACAAAACTGAAATCTTTTATAGACTGGAACCTCTGTTTCTTCACCATTGACGTCGACAGTCCGTGTTTCGCCAGTGGGAAGTATTAGGGTAATAGTTTCAAAAATTTTAGAGCTAGAACTAGCTCCTCCACCCTGAAGGATGGTTTGTGCCTCAGAACGAAGCGTGGTGTTTGCAGCGCTGGGTGCCGGGTAAGTGACAGGTAAGCGAGAAACAAGAGTAGTAGAAGAGGAAAGGTAAATGTAGTAGAAGTGGAAAGGTAAATGTAGTAGAAGTGGAAAGGTAAATGTAGTAGAAGTGGAAAGGTAAATGTAGTAGAAGTGCTTGAAATTGTACTAGATGAATAATATTTTTAGACAGCGGTGTGTCTATTTTTGCCAAAAAATTTTTGTTCGTAATAGGTCTATTACGAAGGGCATAATTTTTTTATATGCGCGAAATAATAGTAATTTTTTCAATTTTTTTCCTAGATCTTATCCTAGTTAAAACGCTATAATAAAGTCTATAAATATCAGATTATTTGAATATTTGAATATTTGAATATTGAATATTGAATATAAAAGAATTACCTGAAGCAGGTACACAGTGTACCTTTCTTCTTACAAGGCCATGACCTTGGGTACTGGATACAGTGAAACCTTCCATCAGATGTCTTGGGACAAGTGCATGAAGTTTGACTGCAAATATTCATTCTTGTGATTTTGATTATGTCTCTCGGAGGAGTTGTTGACCTAAAAACAGTATTACTAAGACTACCGGTAGAAAGCATAATTTTCTATTAAATCATTTATATAAAAAAAATTTCAATTTTTTAGATCAAAGCCGTACTATTTATTCAGACCTATTAATAATAATATCCTTTATTCCTAGATTATTAAAATATGTTTCAACCTGATCAATATGATCACCTTGAAGCTGAATAACATTAAATTTCATTTCATTTTCCTGATTATTTGGGTCTTTTTTATCAAATTCTATCATATTTCCATCCCTAAGAATATATTCTTTAATAGATCCATTACAACCATGTTTCTTCTTTAAATTTTTAAGATGTTCTTTAAATTCTGAATGGCTGTAAGGTAAACCAGAAATCATAGTATTTTTCTTTTTTCCAATAATTTCTAACCAAATAGTTACTTTTGAGTTAGTATTTTTATTATCTTCTTCATTAGCAAAAGGGTCCATAATAATATCACAATAGTTTATTATAAATTAAATATCAATTTTTTTATATAAAATAATTTTATGCTAACCTACTCAAAAGTAGCATTAACATTAATAATAGAGGGATTCTTCTTAGAAAAAAACAAACTAATATTCTTTGGATTAAAAATCTGATAGAACTTGGTCTTTAGTCTCTTTTGAAAGAAGACATTGTTAATGTATTGCTTTTTAGAAAAGGAATGATTATTAATTTTAATTTCATCCTCTGAAATATCAATTTTATATACATTACCAGACCAATTTTTATCAGTTTTAATAATCTCTTTAATCTCTTCTACTTCTTCATCTGAAGGCAAACAAGATTTAAAAAAGACCTCTTGGCCTTCAACCAGGTTCTTTTTATGATCAATTCTTTCGTCGATCGTAAAAATCTTAGAACCATCCTTCTTTTGAAGAACAGACTCATTCTTAATATCAGGAGTTGTCTTTTTAATATCAGGAGTTGTCTTTTTAATATCAGGAGTTGTCTTTTTATTATCAGGAGTTGTCTTTTTATTATCAGGAGTTGTCTTTTTATTTTCAAGAACAGTATCCTTCTCAGAAGCAGATTCTATCTTTATAGTCTTTTTATTTTCATTAAATAGAATATCACAAGCATCATTAATTTGAGTAGTTATCTCAGATACATCTGTCAATAGCTTAATTTTTGATTGAATATCTTCGCTTTGAATAATCATACCTGTTATCTTTCCAGGAGTCATAATATCAATCCATTCATTTTTCACTTGACGTTCCTCTTTAATTTTAATCAAAATATCATTTACAATTTTAAAGAGTCTATCATTGATTTCATTATTGCGCTGCTCGTCAGACTTGCCGCGGAGAAAGTAAGGAAACTTTAGCTCATTTGAAACAACATTAAGACTATTCATCAAAATAGTTTGTTGAACTTTAAGAAACTCAAAAGCAACATCCCACTGATCCTTACTTTGATTATTAATATTTGTTTTATTAATCATTTGCTCTTTGAATTCATCCAAAAAGTGAACAGCTTGATTAATAATTGGTTTTATCTTATTTCCAGAATTTCCAAAAACACCAATATTCTCAGTATTTTTCTCACTAATATTTTCAGGCTTAGTATTATTTTCAGGCTTAGTATTATTTTCAGGCTTAGTATTATTTTCAGGCTTAGTATTATTTTCAGGCTTGGTATCAATAATATTTTCAGGCTTGGTATTAATAATATTTTCAGGTTTGGCATTAATAATATTTTCACAAAATGTTGGGGATCCTCTCAATGGTGAACTAACAATAACCATATTAGGAGTTGGGGGACGTTCATTATCTTCTTTCAAACTTTTAATCATCTTTTTGGAACGGACAGGAGTCCAACCGCAATCATCGTTATCAGTATTAATTTGGGACATTATATAAGAATTAACTAAAAAATGCATATTTTATTCAATTTTTTATAAATAAAATACTCTTCTTTAAAATACCCTCCGAGGGGGGAAGAAAACTACTTCTCTAATAGAATCTTGCCCAGTTAATAACATAACTAATCGGTCAATTCCTATTCCCCAACCTCCTGTTGGTGGTAATCCATATTCTAATGCTTTAACAAAATTATAGTCGGAAGAAGGAATTTCATCATCCCCTTTATTCTTTTGTTTCATAATCTCTTCAAAAATATTTTTTTGTAAAGTTGGATTATTTAATTCAGTATAAGCATTACAAAATTCTTTCTTATTTATAAAAAGTTCAAATCTTTCAGTTTTCCCTTTTAACTCTCGATGATGTTTAGCCAGAGGAGACATAATTTGAGGATGATTAATTAAAAAAGTTGGTTGTAAACATAGAGGTTCAACAAAATGTCCAATTAATCCATCAATTAGTCTATTTAAAGTATGAGGTTTGGTAATATTAACATCTAATATTTCTCTCAAATTATTATAACCTTCTTCTGAATCTATATCAGGAAGAATAAAATTAGGATCATTTAATTTTATTCTAATTTCATTTTGTAAAGTATCCATTACATCTAATCTTGGATATGGTGGCTTCAAATCAACATTAACTCCCATCCATTGTGTTAGAGTTGTACCATTTATAAAAATAGATAAAGTTGATAATAAATCTTCGGTTATATTCATCCAGTTATTATAATCTGCACCTGCCCAATATGCTTCACAACTAGTGAATTCAGGTAAATGAGATGCATCAATATCCTCATTTCTAAATTGTTTACCGATTTCAAACACCTTTGAAATTCCCCCAATAACTAATTGTTTTAAAAATAATTCTGGGGCGATTCTCATAAACATGCTTTGTTTCATAGCATTGTGAAAAGTAGTAAATGGTTTAGCAGTTGCACCACCAGCACTATTTGATAGGATCGGTGTTTCAACTTCAATAAAATCTTTATTTGATAGATAATCTCTTAAATATTTTATAATTTTAGATCTTTTAATAAAAATATTTCTAATATCTTTATTGATCATTAAATCTAAATACCTATTAGAATATCTTAACTCTTTATCTTCTACTCCATAATAAGTTGATGGAATATCATAAAGACAAGGAGCCAAAATAAGTATTGTTCTAGGAAAAATAGAAAGCTCTCCTTTTTTACCTTTGCCAATATAACCTTTAATTCCAATTATATCTCCTAATTTTGTTTCTTGGTGAATTTTATAAAATTGTTCTTCATTTTCATATGAATTCAAATCAGAAATAACTTGAAAATCACATCCATCAATAGTTAAAGTATAAAAATTTAATTTTTTACTAGATTCTCTCTTTTGTAAAATACGTCCCATTAAGGAAATATTTGTTTCTATTAATCGAGCTCCATTTTCAATATCTTTATAATCATTAATTATATTTTCTATTTTATGGGTTATTTCCCAATAATGAGGATAACTAGTTCTATTCATTGTAATTATTATAATATTTTTTAATATTATAATAATCAATTTTTCATGATTTTTTAGGAATTATTTAATTCAATAATCTTAACTTCGCAATTAAAAAATTCATACCCTTTACCTGTTGCAATTTCAAAAAAATTATATAACCATCCATAATGTGATACTACTAATACTGTTTCATCATTAGAACAATTTTTTTTTAAATCTTCAATAAATGAAATAACTTTTTCCTGAGTATCTTTCTTAGATTCATAAATATTAGAATAATAATTTAAAAGGACATTTTTTAAATCATAAGTTTTATTAAATTCTTGTAGGTATTTTTCTAATGCGATTCTATCTTTTCTCTGATTACATAAATGTTTACCTTGAGGTTCCATTAGTCTATCATCTAAAATAATTAAATTATTATTAAAATTTAAGTTTTGATCAATAAAATTATTGGTTGTTTGTATACATCTAAGATTAGGTGAACTAAAAATACGATTAAATTTTACATTTTTAAGAGTTTTACCAATTTGTTTAGCATGATCAATACCTTCTGGAGTCAATTGCGCATCTCTATATTGAGGTAAACTATAAGCAGCATCTCCATATAGTTTAGCCCCTAAATTATGATACGCAAATCCATGTCTAATAAAATATATTTTCATTATTAATAAATATTAATATTATCTTTAAAATAAAAAATAATTAAAATAATTTATAAATATATTTATATGGATAGAACCCAAATATTTGTTTTAGGTATTTTAGTTATTATGGCTATTATAATAAATAAAATTATGTATGCTAAACAAACAATTTATTTTTTTATAAGTGAAGATAACGAATCTGTTAATAAATTAAAAGAATTATTAAGTAATCCTAATAATGAAATTATATTAGTAAATTATAAACAAAATATTAATTTAGAAAAATTAAATTCATTAATTAATCAATGTTCTAATAGAAGTTTAATAAAAGACATATTAAATATAGAAGGAATGGAAGATTTACAAGGTGTTTTAATTGATTCCTGTTATAAAAATGCAAAATGTGTAAATCAACCTCATGATAAATATTATGCAATTAAAGAAAAATTAAATGTTTTTGGATTTCCATTTGATTTTCAATTCTTACCTTATGATCTAAATTTGATGCCTAATGTTTATAAACCTAATACTAATATGAATAAATTAGCAAATTATGTTGATGTCCCTTCTTGTGGTAAAAGAAGAGATAATTAAAATAATTTAAAAATAAAAATTATAAAAAGATAAATATAATATAAAATTATTATAAAATAATAATTTTATTTTATAATTTAGATTATATACATGAGTTCTCTTAAAAATTATTTAAAATATAAACAAAAATATTTAAGTTTAAAAAAAAATTATATAAATCAATCAGGTGGTGCTCCTATAAAGGTTGGAGATTTAGTAATTTTTATACATTCTACTCATTCAAAAGAATTAAAGGAAAAAATATGGAGGGTTACTGAGATAGACACATTTTATATACAAGTTAAAACTTTTCATGATGGCTCGGAAAAAATTGCTAAACTTCCACTATGTAATGAGTTGGACATGTGGAGAAAATTAGTTCAAGGAGATATTATAGTTAAAAAAGCTAATAACCCTGGTGAAAAGGATATCCCTTTAACTTTAGTTGATAATGATGGAACAAACTTAACAATTGAATATAAAAATACACAAAGAACAGTCCCAAATGATGATACTGTATTAATAAGAATTATTTATATAAAAGATGCAACCTCTAGTGCTGCATCCGCTCCTAGTGCTACACCCGCTCCTAGTGCTACACCCGCTTCTAGTGCTGTATCCGCTTCTAGTGCTGCAGCTGCTCCTTTCAAACTTCCTCCCCCCCCTCCAGGTCCTGCTAGAACCTCTTCAAATTTATCTAGTACTACTTCTCCTAGTGCTCCTAGTGCTGCTGCTCCTAGTGCTGCTGCTTCTAGTGCTGCTCTTCTTCCCAGAGCTAGTGCTACTGCTCCTAGTGCTGCTGCTTCTAGTGCTGCTGCTTCTAGTGCTGCTGCTTCTAGTGCTGCTCTTCTTCCCAGAGCTAGTGCTACTGCTCCTAGTGCTGCTGCTTCTAGTGCTGCTCTTCTTTCCAGTGCTACTGTTGCTCCTCTTATTCCCAGAGCTTTTACTAGTGGTTCTGTCCCTCTTCCTAGTGCTGCTTCTCTTCCTAAAGCTTCTCCTCTTCCTGGTGCTGCAAGTGCTGTTGGTGCTGTTGCACCTCCTAAACAATTTTGCACTCCTGGTGCTTCTAGTGGAAGTTCAACTTCTTCCCAAGTTCTATCTCCGGTTTCTGATTCATCATTAGGAGTTTCAAGTAGTAGTGCTTCTTCTGCAATAAAACCTTCTACTGGAAGACAATCGTCTCCTTCAAGAAAACAGTCTCCTTCAACAAAACCTTCTTCCAGTAAATTACCTGAACAATTATCAGATACTCCTACCGGTGCATCTACAGGCTGGGGTTGGAGTTTACCTACTTTACCTACTTTTGCTAATTTAACTTCTTTGTTGTTTGAATCTGGGGAAAGTTCAACAAATAGTAATCAACAAAGAAGAGCATCTTCTCCTAGAGCATCTTCAAGTGTAGCTGCAGCAGCTCCAACAGCACAATCAAGTTCAGCACCTCAAAGAAGAGCATCTCTTCTAAGAACAGGTCCTGTCGATAGTTCCCTTGAAGTAAGTCCCAGCTTTGATCCTTTTAAAACACCTGCTTCTCCTAGTGCTTTTGTAAGAGCACAATCAAGTTCCGCACCTCAAAGAGCATCTCCTCCAAGAACACAATCTATTGGAGCTCCTAGTAATACCAGTTTTAATCCTTTTAACGATCTTCCTAGTGTTTCTTCTAGTGGTGCTGCTGTTCCTTCTAAAACTTCTTTTAGTACTGTTGTTGCTCCTCTTCCTTCTAGTGCTAGTGCTTCATCCCAAATCCCCCCTATACGTAATAGAGGAGAGCCTTTACCTAATACTTTAACTTCTTTACAACAAAGAGGTTCTCTACAATTACAACAAGAACAATCGCTACAATTAAGGGGAACAACTTTGAGTGGTTCTTTAGAATCTTTACAACCAAGAGGTTCTCAACAATTACAACAACAACCACAACAACAACCACAACAACAACCACAACAACAACCACAACAACAACCACAACAACAACCACAACAACAACCACAACAACAACCACAACAACCACTAAGAAGAACTACACCTCCTGCTGCGCAAGGTCCAAGTTTTAGAAGTTTTGCAACAACCCAAGATTCTCAATGTACTTTTAAGTTAAATACAAAGGTAAATATTACAGGACCTCAGAAAATATTTGATGAACCAGAAGAATTTAAAAACCAAGAGAATACTACTTATAAATTAACATCAGTTTATCTAGAATATGTTGACAAAGTTCCTGTTCCTGATGGTGTAATTGGTTTTATTGCTTTAGGACAAGTTGTAAGGGGTAAATGTTATTATACTATTAAATTATCTAATGGACAATGGGCTAAAGGAGTTCCACAAGAAAATTTAAGTTCTGCTTAATAAAAAAAATTAAAATTATAAAATTTAATTATTTTATAATTTTACTTAATATGAGTTCATATAAAAATTATTTAAAATACAAAAAAAAGTATTTAAATTTAAAAAACAATTTTATACAAAAAGGTTCAGGTTTAAATGATTATATCCATTTATTAAAACCAGAGGAAGATAAAAAATATATATTTCAAATTATAGGAGAAAATACATTTTATTACCAGGTAAAAAAAATTTCTGATGATTCAACCAGATTATTACCAAAATGCTACGAAGGAACAATGTGGGTAGTTTTAAAGGTTGGAGATTTTTTAAAATTAAATATCAAAGAGAAAACAGATATGCCATATAAAATTACTGACATACAATCAAATTCTATAAGTTTAAAAAATAAAGATCTGAAAGGTGGTAAGTTAGTAAATGATAAACCAGAATTTAAATTCTTAGAAATATTCACTGATAGTTTAGAACCTTATAGAACAAATAAATTTTTCTTTCCCGATCAAGAAGAAGATGAATTTGGCGAATTTAAATCTTTTAGTCCCCCAAAACCTCAAAATACAAAAACTTTGAATGAATTATTTACAGTTTTAGAACATCCTAATTTTCCAGAAACTTACCAAAAAATAAAATCTTTAATTCCTATAAAAAAAAATTTTACTCCTGATAAATCAATTATTATTTATTGTAATTATCTCGATGGATATTGTCTTCGAACTAGTAGAGATGGTGAATATTGTACCGATGTAATAAAATTTAATTTAAGAACTTGGGAAGATACTTTAGAAGATTATATAAATATAGCTTACAAAAACAGACTCCGAGAACAACAAGAAGAAACAGATAGAGCTACAAAGTTATCTAAAATAATGAAACCAAATTTTATAGAAATGTACCAAGCACCTTTATCAGAAAAATATATACCGTTAGCAATATTAATTGCACAAAAAAGAATGGAAGAAAAATTAGGAAAATCTTCTAGCACTGCACCTAGAGCTGCCCCTAGATCTGCCCCTAGTACTGCCCCTAGTACTGCCCCTAGTGCTGCCCCTAGATCTGCCCCTAGTACTGCCCCTAGTGCTGCCCCTAGTGCTGTTCCTAGTTCTGTCCCTAGTAGTTCTTTAGGTTCTAGTATTTCTACTGGAGCATTCGGTTCTCCCGGAGCATTAGCAGCCAAATTACTTTCTGGTTTAGCATCAAAATCAACTGTTTCTGAACCGAGTACTAGTCCTGAAACAAGGTCTAAACCTTATTTAAGTTGGAATGGATCATCACAATCAAAAATAATTTTAACTAAAAGTAATGATTCTACATTAAATTTATCAGGAGGTGATTATATTGCAATTTCTTATTATGATGGATCAAGAATATTCGGTAAAATAACGGGTTTTAGACATTCTTACCCTGGAGATCCTAAATCTATTTTTATAGATAAGTGGATTTTAAAAGAGCAATCAGAAATATTACCTGATAGGTTAAATTCAATAGAAAAAATTAATTTAGAACAATTATTAGCAATTACACCACCTTTAGTATATAAAAATCCATCTAATAATCAAATAGCAATCTTAACTAAAATGAATGGAGATCAAATAAAATTAATTATTAATCAAACATGTTTTAAAACTATTTTAGTTGATGGTAATGTTTACATTGTTAAAGTAATTAATTTTCAAAAAGAAGGTTTAGTATTAAATGGAATTATAGTTAAACGCTGGAAAGAAGATGAAAAAGATTGGGGAACTTCTAATTATACAATTACTAATTTTAATTCTATAGAATTAACCCAATGTCCTATAATTGGACCAGAATCTTGTAATGGATTTTTTAGAGGAGACAATGTTCTAGTATCTGATACACCAAGAGTAATGATAGTTCCAGAATTTAATAATCCAGGTACAGATTTTGAAATTACCACTTCTAAAGATAATTTAAATAAACCAGAAAATTTAATAAAATTAAATGAACATCCTGGTACAATTAAAAGAATTATAATTAATGCTGGACGTTGTTATTTCATAATTAAATTATTTCGTGATTCTTACAGTGGTTATTATGCTTTAGGTGTTAGTCAAGAAAAAATAAAAAAAATTACAATTTAAATAAAAGATAAAATTTTTTATCCTTTATTTTATATGAGTTCTTATAATAATTATTTAAAATATAAAGAAAAATATTTAAATTTAAAAAAATATTTATTTAATCAAATTGGTGGAAATCCTCCGGAAGAAAATGATCTAATACATTTAATTGCCCTTGAGCATGATATTAATTTAAGAAAAAAAATTTGGAAAGTAATAAAAAAAAATCAATATACCATACGTGTCCAAAATATTTTAAATTCTTCAGAAGAGATTCCTTTGGCGCTATGTAATCAAGATAAAGAATGGAAAAAATTAGGAAGTGGAACATTTTTATTATTTGGTTTAGAAAGTAGTGATATAACAAGAATTTTTAAAATTCTATCTCTTGAAGGAACAGCCATTACACTTTTAAATAAAGATGGTGGTAAAATTCCAAATACTACTCAACATCCAAATTTTAATAAATTTCAAATTTATACTGGGGCTATGACAGCATTAACATTAAATAAACATTTTTTCCCAGAACAGGAAGAGGAAGTTTTTGGTGAGTATCAATCACTAACTTCAGCACCTATATATACACCAGGTTTAGGAGAACCACCTCAATTAGGTGAGAGATCTAAATCTTACTTTTCAGGTTTTGCTAGGGGAGAAGAAGGAAGTGCTTTTCCGTCTGCTAGTGGTTTATCTGCTAGTGGTTTATCTGCTAGTGGTTTATCTGCTAGTGGTTTATCTGCTAGTGGTTTATCTGCTAGTGGTTTATCTGCTAGTGGTTTATCTGCTAGTGGTTTACCTGCTAGTGGTTTATCTGCTAGTGGTTTACCTGCTAGTGGTTTACCTGCTAGTGGTTTACCTGCTAGTAGCTGGTCTTCAAGTGCTTTTTCGTCTGCTAGTGGTTCTGCTAGTGGTTCTGCTAGTGGTTCTGCTAGTGGTTCTGCTAGTGGTTCTGCTAGTGGTTCTGCTAGTGGTTCTGCTAGTGGTTCTGCTAGTGGTTCTGCTAGTGGTTCTTCTTCATATCGTACTCATGGAGATTATATAAGAAGTATTAGATCAATCTGTACAGTACCTGGTAGACAACCCAATGATCCATCTCCTTTTAGAGTAATACCAAACAATGGTACTTTAACAGATGAAAGTGGAGAAATAGTAATGGGTCTCCAATGCTTTTGGATATCTATTTTTGATCATTTACAAAGAAATCCTGCAGATAAATCTGGATATAAAATTGAATCAGTTAAAGATTTAAGAACATTAGTAGGTTTAACAGATGATACAGCTTATAGTATATTTGATGAACAAGATCCTATAATGTTTGAAGCTTTAAGAAAATTAATTGAATTGTTAAATTTACAAATTGTAGTTCATCCAATTGATGATAGTGGAAGGCCTATAATTTTACCGAATAATTTACACGGTGGCGAATTAGAAGCTTGTTATGAATTTAATGGTATTCAAGTTAATAGATTTAAACATGCACCTATGGTTCATATTACCCAACATATGATTGATCACTTTCAATTAATTGTGAGTGATCAAGATCAAAGTGGACAAGTTGCTGGTCGTGATAATCATTTTTTGGTAGGCAACCAACTTAAAGATTTAAGCGCATATCAAGAAACAGTAGGAATATTAGAAGGCTGGAATATGGCTTCTACAGAAATAAGAGTTCTCGAACAAGATTTAATAAGATTATTAGATGAACAAAATAAAACACAAGAACAAGCTGCAATGATTGAAAGTATTTTAATACGCATTAATGAATTAAGGGGTCAATTGAATAAAGTAGGAACATTAACAAGTAGCGTACCAGAATTTTCTGCATTACAAACTAAAACAGGTCAAATAAATGAGGAAACTCAAAGATTAATAGCTCAATATGGTTCTGAAGATCTTAAAGCAAGAGAACAATTAGGTCCTAGAGCCCAAACACCAAGATCTGGTACTTATGATCCTCAAACAGCTGCATTATTAGGACAGTTCGAATTAGAAGATCTTGCAGCAAGAGAACAATTAGGTGCATTATTAGTTCCATTTAAGGTTGGTAATGCTGTTTATGTTTTTGGTAATCAGGCTTTTGTAGAAGGTGCCATTCCCGAGTTTACTGCTGATAATTCTAATTTTAATATGTCAGCTATAAGTATGACAAAAGCCAAATCTGCAATAGAAAACCCTACATTTTTACCTGAAAAAATACCAGGTGAAGTAGCTAAAGTTGATAGGGTAGGTGATAAATATTACTACATAATTAGATCTAGATATGGTTGGTTTTTTAACGTAGTAGAAAATATTACACCATATACAGAAACAGAAGAATATGCGGCATGATTTTCATAAAATTAAAATATTATTTATATCTTAATTTAATGGAACTAAATTTAATTTTATTAATTATAATTGTATTTTTAATTTTTTTTATTTTAAAAAATAATTTAGATAATCTGAATAATTTAAATTCTAATAAAGATCAATCAATCTATATAGTAGATTCAAGACCATATTATCCTCCTTTTTGGGATTATTATTATTGGTTTCCTTATAATAGAAATTATTCATCTTATAACTACAGAAGAAGAGATAATTATTATATTAGAAATGAAAAAAGAAGAATTAAAACAAATGATAAAAATACTAAAACAAATAATAAAAGAAGAGAAAACAAATTACAACAAAATAAGAATAAACAAAGAATAAAGATTATTCCTTCTGTATCAAACTCTAGAACTTACTCTGCATCAAAACAAAAAAGAAGATCAAAAAATAGAAAATAAAAAAATTGAAATAAAGCTATCTTATATAAATTAATTATATTTATGGAATTTGAAAAAATGTTAGATGATGTTTATGACCAACTTGGATCTAAAAAAAAAGATAATTTAGTTTTACCTCCTCCTATTGTTGAGAAAAATACAACTAGAATTCATTGGAAAAATATTAAAGATTTCTTAAAAGTTTCAAGATCACCACCTGATCATTTATTTGCTTTTATTGAAACAAATTTAAAACAAAAAATATCTTGGTTTTCTGAATCAATTTCAGATGGTTTATTAATATTTAATAATAAAATTAAACCAAAAGATATATCAAATATTATGATTAAATATACAGAAGAATTTATTATTTGTAGAACATGTACTAAATCAGATACTCAAATGTTTAAAGATAATGAAATCAGAAAAATGAGAATTACATGTAATGATTGTAAATCTACTTATACCATTTAGTACCATAAAAACGCTATATAATTTATTTATTCTTAACCTTTTTTGCACCTTCTACAGCAAGTTTATCAGCCATATCATTTCCATACCATAATTTCCAATCATCACTTTCTTTATCTTCAGGTTCTTTTTGATGAGCATTAATATGTCTATAAATTACTCCAAAATTTATAGAATAGTAATATAATTTTTTTACTAAATCTAAATTAGAGATTTTTCCAGTATCTCTTTTCCAACCATTTTTTTCCCACCCACTAGCCCAATTAGCAATTGTGTTAACAATATACATTGAATCTGTATAAACAATTATTTGTTTTCCAATAACTTTTTCAGTAGAAACTAATTTTTCTAAACCTCTAACACAAGCCATTAATTCACATACTTGATTAGTTACTTTCTGATATTCATTTTCAACCATTCCAAAGGAAATATTTCTTGAATCGTTTTCTCCAAAAAATACCCCTACACCTCCCTTTCGATTTCCTTTATTCTGATTATTAGGTGTTGCTCCATCTGTAAAAAATATGATCTCTTTCATTATATATAAATATACTTATTATTTATATATATTTATTATAATTTATTCAACTTTTCAATAAAATTATTTTCATCTATTATATATTTTCTTTGAATTGAAACAAATTTAATACCATAATAATCAGACCAGTTATTATTATTCAAAAAATAATTTATAATATTTTCATGATCCCACTTTAAAGATTCATGTAATTTAAAAAATCCTTCCCTAGCGTTCTTTATATTTATTTTATATTTTTTACCTATTTTAAATAAATAATGTATAATTGCATGTTGCATTAAATAAGTGTTTTTATTATCCCACTTTAATGTATGTGTTAAATCAATTCCACTAGGTATTAATATATTTTTCTTATATTCCACGAAATTAGAAATTCTAGATTTTTCAAATTCAGTATATAAATCATTAATAAATAAACTATTTTTTGGAGCCATTATAAACCAATTTTCTAAATATGGTTCAGTTTCAAGTATAGTTCTTGATTTAAATTCATATAAACATACATCAAATTTTTCTTTAATCATTTCATTATAATAATCATCCAAAAATTTTCCATTAAAAATTACACTAGTTGAATCTAACCAAATACCACCATTATTTTTTAATAATTCTAATCTTAAGAAATCTGCAAATCTAAATTTTTCTAAATAACTATATTTTTTTATAAAATCTGAATTAACATATTGATTAATATTTTTATCATTAATTAAAATAATTTTCCAATCTGAAGAAAAATTTCTTCTCCATGTATTTACAAATGCATCTATTAGTTTATTTTCATCATTCCAATAACAATAAATAACTTTAGGTAAAATATAATCATTATTTTCAAATGATTCACTATATTCACATATTTCAAAATTAATATAATTATTAATAATAAGAAAAATTAATATTAAAATTATTATAACTATTAATATATTCATTAAATAATTTTAGATTATTATTTTCTAATCTAAAAAATCATTTTCATCATCTTCACTAATGGTATATCCATCAATATGTTTTTTAGCAAAACATTCATTAGATTCATGGCCTTCTCTACCACATCTATGACAAAAACCTACTTTTTTAAATTTATCATTAATTTTATTAAAAACCTTCATAAACATTTTCGCCCAGAATTCTTGTTTGGTATTTAGATTACAATTTATTAACCAATGTTCTTTGGAATTACAAATACAATTATTATTATTTTTTTTTATTAATTTTTTTATTTCTTTTTTATTACCCTCTATAAAAAATATATTATCCTTAGAGTATTTTAAGATATATTTTGAAATAACAATATCTAAATCATTATTTTCAACTAATTCAAAAATACATTCAATTTCATAAGGTTTAAATTCTTTAGTTAAATCACAAAATGTTCCATCTAAGTGTTCATTGTATTCTATTTGAACATTATATGTTTTCCCAATAAAATATTTATCTTTTTGACATTTTAATACATAAATATATTCCATTTAAAATATTTATATATTAATTATAATTAAACTTTATAACTAATTTACTTGATTTGGGTAATCAATTTAGGGGCTAATAATCTTTTCTCTAGTTTATTTAAAAAACCTAATTCTCCAATTTTTTTCAAGTCTTTTGTTTTAATTTTATTTTTTTTATAGTAATCTAAAGTATAGTAAATAATTTGAATGTCTCTTTTATCTTCTTTCTTTTTTAGTTTATTTTTGGGGGATATATTAAAAAATTCAAATTTAATTTTAATTGGACCACCAATCATATTAATTGGTATTTTTTTATCAGGGTGCCATTCTTTCATAATTTCTAATTTAATTAACATAACCTCGTAATCAGTATTAATATTTTTTTTATTTAATTCTTTTATTAATTCAGTTTTAGAATTACCTTTTATAATTAATGTAATCTTATTTGTTTTTATATTTATTTTTAGAAAAGCATATTTATATTTTAATTTAATTGGAAAAATATCCATTAATATTAATTATAAAATTATTTAAGGGAATTTTATATATTATAACTAATGGCCGAAATCGGAGAAGCATTTCATAAATTAACCAACCAGAATAAAAAATTTGGTATAATTGAATATTTTTTTACACAAAGAAAAATTAATGAAGATCAAGAATATTTAGATAAAAGTTTAAATAGAAAAAATAAAAATATTTCTATAGTTTATAATTTCTTAGCAATTAATATTCCAAATATTATAACTGATGATTATGTATCTGGATTTGATATTGAAATATTTGGTGATATTGGTTATCATTATAAAGCATTTGTATCTAGTCATCAAGGAATAATTCCACATTTTTTAATTCCATTAAAAGGTGATAAAAAAATGTTTGTAAATCTTTTACCTAGAATTGATAATAAAGATGTTAAATTAGATACAGAAAATATTTTAAATAAAAATTATATTGCATTTATTGAAGTTCCAAAGAGATATCAATCAGTAGATGATACTTTTAACTCATTAACCAATAGTTTACAAATTGATAAAGAAGAGGAAGAAGACGCAGATGATAATGAAGATGAAGACGATTAATAATGTTTTCTAAAAAATTGAGTTTATTATATAAAAAAATATTATTATTTTATATAATGGATAATAAAATGGATATTTTAAGAAGTAACATTGAAAAAATAGATTTATCATTACTAGATTTATTGTGCAAAAGACTAGAAATTTCAAAAGAAATTGGAATAATCAAAAAGGAAAAAAATTTACCTATTTTTGATGAGACCAGAGAAAAAGAATTAATCAAAAAACTAATTGAAAAAAATAAATTGGATTCAATCTATTTAGAACATTTTTGGAATGAAATATTTTTCATAAGTCGATGTGTACAAAAAGATATAATATCTCAGAAGTAAAAAAACTAAGAATTAATTGTAGAATCAATAACCTTATCTAATTTCTCAAAAAAATCAATATAATCTTCGATAACATCTTTCATAATTTCATTAAATTTACCAGAATGTAATTTATAATTGATTATTACTCTTTTTTCTAAAGGATGTGGCATAAAATATCCAGCAAATTTAACTAATTTAGTTTTCTTTCTTAAACCATGACTGAATAAATTTCCTATAGTATGATCTTCATTATTAATTTGTACTTCACCTTCGAGATCATCTTCTTTCTTATTTTCACTATCACTTTTTTTATTTCCTTGAATTTGAATTAAAATTTCTTTTAATTTTTTAATTATATTTAATATTGCTACTTCAATTATTCTTTTTTCACTTATTTGACCTCTAGATTCGATAATAAATCTATATTTATATTCACTTTTTTCTTCATATACACATATAGATACTGGTGAATAAATAGCAGATTCTTTCTCAGTTCCAACAGTTGTTATAACTGAAAAATTAATTTTTTGATTTGATTGTAATTTATCAATTTGAATTGGAATTGGATATGGATTTTCTATATTTTTTTGTGCAAAATAAAATTTAGCATGATCGGTAGTTACTACTTCAACATCATTTGATTTATTTTCATAATCAACATACATAGTAACTTGTTCTAAGGATGTCGAATCTACTTTCTTTTCAATTGTAAGATCAATATTATCATCCAATTCATCATTATCTTCCTCTAAATTACTATTTTTTTTAATTTCTTCGTAATAATCTAATTTATTATTAATACCCCAGACAGGAATATTTTTAATTTGATTTTTTAAGAAATTATTATGAAATACACTTGAATTTCTAGTAAAATTAAATTCAGAAAATGCATAAATGGGAATATCTGATTGAATTGTTCTTTTTATACTATTCATTATGACATAATCTATCTCAGGACCTTCAATATCAAATTCAAGTCTAGAAGACCCCTTCTCTTTATCATAAGAAATATCTGTTATTTTAACCATTAATATTAATATATACTATTTTTTAAATGTTTTATCAATTTTTTCTAAATCCATAACTCAATTAAAAGATTTATCTGCTTTTCCTTAATTTTAATAATGTTTGTATTCTTTTATCATCAGTATTTCTTTCAGTTAAAATTTTATTTAATTTTTCATCAGTAGGTTTGGGTATTTCTTCATTTGAATTTGTCGTTTCTTTTGAATTTGTAGGTTTCTTAACTACTTGAATATTCTTACCTTTCATGTCAAATACTCTATCAAAATTATTTTTTTCTTCTTTTTCTATATTTTTACTTTCTGTTTCTTGATTTAAATAAATAAAACCACTACCACTCTTAGATGCATTTGCTTTAATATCTTCCTCTATTATTGGTCTTGCTGGAGGACCATTTTTAGTAAATTCAATATTATTAGTAGGATTATTAAAAAATTTTAAATTTAAGATATAATCCCTAGCTTTATCCCCTTCTAAATATCCATCTAAATCATCATCTAAAATAGTTGGCACAACAGTAATATTTTTAGGTAAATCATCTATATTATCTATACAAATCATCTTAAAATAACTTTCATAATTATTTTCTTTTATTTTTCCTAAGAGAGCAATACAAAGTTTACAATAATTAGAATAAAAAATAATTTTCATTAATATCTTAAAGAAAATTATCTTTATATAAATTAAATTTAATCTAAACTAACAGGAATCCATTTCTTAAATTTAGTATGATATACACAATTAAATTTCTTTGGTACACCATCTTTAATATGTTCTCTACACAAATGAGAAATCTTGATATTTGGTATATGAGCTATATCTATTTTTTCACTATTATCTTTTTCACTTAAATTGTAAACATCGGGAATATTAGTTTTAGATACCCATAATTTTCTATTTTTCGATCCTTTTTCATATGAATAAGTTCTTGTTTTAAGAAAATCAACAAAATTATAGATTAAATCATAAGTTTTAGATTCAATAACTTGGTTTTGATTTGATTCAATCTCAACTTTATCATTTTTCTTCTCCATATGAATTATAAATATTCCTGAATACTTTGGATAAAATACTAAACCATTACAAGAAAAACTACAATTTGGTAAAACATTATTAATTAATTCCTCTAATTCTTGATAAGTCCATAATTTATTTAATTTAAAATTAAAATTACCACATATTTCTGGTTCTGAGAAATGTATTTTTAGAATATTATTTAAATGTACCATCTTATCTTGCATCTCTAAATCTATTATTTTTTTACCCATTAAGTAAAAACAATCTTGGATTAAGAAAATGTATTTATTTGATGATTCAATTAATTTACCATCAAATATAGTTCCAGAAAAAATGTTATCAGAAGCTTTAACAATAACCTTTACCATGAAAACAGTTTTTAAATCAACTTGGCCTTCATGATAAGAAAGTTTACGTCTATCAACAGCAACACAGTATTTTTTTCCATCAATTGTAATAAAAATAAGAAAATAATTGAAACCCTTAAAACTTGGTGAAACGTAATGTTCATTATCTTTAAGGAATTCTAACTTTTTAACAGCATTAAGCATTATAAATCTATGTTTGCTTAAATTCAAGGAATTATATAAAAAATCAATCACTTTCTTTTTAATATTAAAATCTAAAATCAGTTGCCCTTCATTAGAACCGAATGTAATTTTTTTACTCATTATTTAATATATAAACTCCTCTTTAAAATAAATATTAATACAATTTTTTCTAATTAAGTCTATGAATTGTTTGAACTAAAAAATAGCAGAATCTTTTTCTATTAAAGGATCAAACCCAAAAACTCCATTGTATAAATTAGGTAGCATTCCTCCATTTTCAGGTTTTTCATCTTCATAACTTACAAAATCAGGAGTATAAGAATGTAAATCAAAACCTCCAGATGAAGCAACATCCCCCATTTTACCTTTCTTCAAAGGAACTAATGATTTAAAATCAACAATAGATTGATCAAAAATTTCACTAATTTTTTTAGGTGCGTTTTCATCATTATTTTCTAATTGTCTATATTTATGAATTGGTTTTTCATATAATCTATTATCATAAATTACTGTTTGATCATTTATTTCTTTTTTATAAAATTCCAAATCTTCATAACCTTTAGGTGGAAAATATTCAGGCATAAAATGTGCTCCATTATTTAATTCTTTATAAAATTTAGTTTCCAAGTCAAAAGGTTTCTCATTTTTAGGAACATCTTCATAATTAAAATCTAAATTTAAACTATCATAAGAACGCGGTATAGTGGATTTTATATTTTTATAATCTTCTATATAATCTTCTAGATCTATATCATTAATATTTTCTTTTTTAGACATATTATTGCAAATAGACACTAAAATATAAATTGATACTAAAAATAAAACTAAATTAAATATTGTTAACATTATCATATTATAGATAAAAAAATATATCAAAAAATTTGATAAAATTAAATAAAAATGTAATATCAATTATATAATGAGCAATTTAGTAAATAAAATTCTTAAAGATCCTATTGAAGTAATCTCAAATTTATCTATAGAAGAATTGGAAGAAGTTATCATTTTTACTAATGATAAATATCGAAATGATACTCCAGTTATTTCAGATGCAGTTTATGATTTGTTAATTGATTTTTTAGAAAATAGAAATCCTAAATCTAGCATTTTAAAACAAGTTGGCGCAGAAGTAAAATCTAAAAATAAAGTAATTTTAGATTATACTCTAGCTTCAATGAACAAAATTAAACCATCGGATTTATCAAAATTAGAAGATTGGATTAAAAATTATAAAGCTCCATATTATATTTCAGATAAATTAGATGGTATTTCAGCATTACTTATTTATACAACTGATAAAAAAATAAAATTATTTACAAGAGGTAATGGTATAGAGGGCCAAGATATTAGTAATTTAATAAAATATTTACAATTACCAACTTGGGAAGAAGTAAATACATTTCTCAAAAAAAAGAAAATTAAAACTGAATATCCTAATAATATTATTGCATTAAGAGGTGAGTTAATTATTCCAAATAAAGTTTTTGAAACAAATTGGGCGAATAAATTAAAAAATGCTCGGAATGCAGTATCTGGTCTAGGTAATTCTAAACATGTTGATCCTGATTTAGCTAAAGATACAAATTTAGTATTATATGAAATAGTTGATCCACCAATGAAAATTGAAGATCAATTTATAACAATTAATGAATTAGGTTTTAAATCTGTTAAATATAAAAAATTTACTGAAATTAATTTTGAAATTCTTAGTGATTATTTTCTAGAAAGAAGAACTAAAAGTAATTATACAGTTGATGGTATTATAGTAACTAATAATGAAAAACATGAAAGAAATATTGATACAGAAAATCCTAAATATGCTTTTGCATTTAAAGATGTTCTGGAAGATCAAAAAGCAGAATCTAAAATTATTAATATCGAATGGAAAGTTTCAAAAAATGGTTATTTAAATCCAACTGTAGTAATTGAACCTGTTTCTGTAGGTGGTGTTGAAATTAAACGTGCAACTGCCAATAATGCCAAATTTGTAGTTGATAACGGATTAGGAAAAGGAGCAATCATAGAAATCATTAGAAGTGGCGATGTGATACCCAAAATTATTAAAGTAATAAAAAAAGTTAAACCTGGTCTTCCTAAAGGTAATTGGTATTGGAATGATACAGAAACTGATATTATAACAGAAGATAAATTAACTGATGAAATTACAATTAGAAATATACATTTTTTCTTTGCTTCATTAAATACTAAAGGTTTAGGGGAGAAGAATATAGAAAAGATGTTTGAAGCTGGATTAGACTCTATTGAGAAAATTTTAAAAGCCAAAGAAAAAGATTTATTAGAGGTTGAAGGTTTCAAAGAAAAAACAGCATCAAATATTATTTCAGCAATCAAAGATAGTTTAACAGATATCAGTTTACCAAAATTGATGGCTGCTTCAAATAAATTGGGTGAAGGAATAGGTGAAAGAAAAATGAAACCCGTTTTAGATAAATATCCAAATCTAATTAAAGATTATAAAAAATGGTCCAAAAATGAATTCATTGATAAAATTAAAGAAATTAATGGATGGGAAGAAAAAACTAGTACTGTTTTAGTAGATAATTTTGATGAATTTATTAAATTTTATGAAAAAATAAAATCATTTTTAACTTTACAAAAAGAAAAGAAAATAAAAGAGAGTAGTTTAACTGGTAAGATTATGGTTTTATCTGGTTTCAGAGATCCAAATCTTCAAGAAATGTTAGAAAGCATTGGAGTAAAATTAACTTCCGCTGTATCTAAAAATACTGATTATTTAGTAGTGAAAGATAAAGAGACTATTGAAGAAAATACTGGTAAAGTTCAGAAAGCGAATGAATTAGAGATTAAAATTATTACTAAAGATGCATTACTTAAACTAATAAATTAATTATCTTTTTGTAAAATTCTTTTATATATAACAGTTGGATTGGGAGCTGATACATAAATAAATAAAAATCCAATATATAAAACCAAAATAAAATTATAATAACTATTTTCCCAAATATTAATTTCTAAATCATAAATATCCATTATTTTTAAATAGAAAAAAATTTATCAAAATCTTATTTAAAAAAATACAATATTATATTTTAATGAATGTGGAAACTTTTAAAGAATTAAGAAATTCACCAGAATTATTAGAATTAAGTAATGAAATTAGTAATTTAATTTCTTTGTTATCTAACAATAAGAAAAATTTTAAAAATAATTCAAAATCAAATAATCATATATTAAAAAATCCAAAAATGCAATTATTAAAAGATAAAATAGAAAATAAAGTAAACTTAATTTTAAATAAGGTTTCTGAATTAAATTTTACTAATTTATTAACTGAATTCATTGAATCATTAGGAAAAATTAATAATGAGGATTATATTACTATTCAAAAAACTTTTTATATTAAAATGCAAACAGATATAAATTTTATTAAAATTTATTTAGAATTCTTTAAAGTAGTTTCAAAAATATATGATTCTGTATTTAATTTTAAACCAGATTTTTTCTATAAATTAATTGAATATAAGTTTAACTTTGATTATAAAAATAAAAATTACGATGATAATTTTACTTTTTTACAAGATTATAATGAAGAAAATAAAAGAATAAATCATTTAATTATTATTAAAACATTAATTAATCTAAATATGTTAACAAACATTAAAAATGATATTAATATGTTGATACTAGAACAAGATAATCATTACGCTGATATATATTATTGGTTTCAAAATGAGACTGTTTCAGAAAATTATAAAAAAATAATTCAAAATAAAATAATAAATAATTTATTACCTTTAAGAGAAAAAGTATTATTAGATAATTTAATTTCTGATAAAGTTGAAGAAAAACTAAAAGAAACTAAAAAAGAGATTAAATCTCCAACTAAAAAATTAGTTAAAAATATAGAAGTAGATACATTAAAATTAGAAGCTCAAAATATCATTGAAGAATATTTATCTATGGAAATACTAGATGATGTAAAAGATTTTATTGAAGATAAATGCAAAGATGCTTTATCTAAGAATAAATTTTGTCAATATGCTTTTGATAAATATTTTGAAGGTAATATAGATATTTCAAATAAAATAATAGATTTGATCAAATTATTAGTTAAAAAGCAAATATTATTTAAAAGTAATTTAAGTAGAGGAATATTATTAATCAATAATAATTGGAGTGAATTATCATTAGATTATAATAATCCTAAAAAGAAAATGAAAGATTTATTAACATGTTTAAAAAATATGGGAATTACTAAATTTTTAGAATCTTTATTGAAAGATTATAAAATAGAATTTGTTGAGAATATTTAAATTAGTTAAAAGTTTTTGAATTAGTAAAGAGTTTTTAAATTAGCAAAAGTATTTTTTTATTTATTATTTCCTAAAAATAGATATATTTTAGAAATACATCCACATAATTGTAATAGAGTATCAATACCACCATTCACTCTAATGTAAGATAACGAAATTATTTCATGAATTTTTAATTTCGTTGATTCTTTTATTTTTAAATCTTTTTCTAATAAACATTTCATAAATGTTAATAAAATATCATTAGGATAATAACCTTTCAAAAATAATTCTTTGGTTGTTTCAATACCTTCCTGTAATCTACCATTTAAACAATCGTTAATTATTTTTTCAATATATACTGGTTTTGGTTTATCAACCATTTTATAAACAGTTTCAATTGATAATTGTTTAAATGCATAATAAATACATTCTAAATTATTAATTGATTGTCTTATATCCATATCAGAAACAAATAATAATTCTTCAATTCCTTTCTTATCATAAACTATATTTTCTTCTTTACAAATAGATTCAATTTTAAAATATAAATCATTAATACTAATTCTTGGATATTTAAAAATCATACACCTTGATTGAATTGATTCAATAATTTGTGTACAATCATTACAAATAAAAACAAATCGACTATTTTTTCTAAATTCTGCAATTATATTTGATAATAGATTTTGTGCTTTAGGTGTAATACTATCACATTCATCTAATATAATTAATTTATGTTGTCCATCAGTTTTCTTCTTACAAAAAGGATAAATTGTATTATTAATCATAGATAATCCTCTATCATCGGAAGCATTTAATTCAAGTACATATTCATTATATTTGTTAGGTGGATAAATTTTTTTAGCTAAACAAATAATTGTTGAAGTTTTTCCAGTTCCAGGTTCTCCTGTTATAATTAAATTTGGTATTGATTTATTTTCTAAAATTTTATCAATTTTAACTTTCATGAATGGATCCAAAAGAATATCTTCTGAATTTTTGGGTCTATATTTTTCTACCCATGGAAGCTTAATATCAGTATATTTTTTTTCTTTAGTTTCTTTCATTTTTATAAAACCATTGAAACTTACTAAATTTTCCATTAATGATTAATATAATAATTCTTTATATATACTTTTATTAAACTAAATTTTTCTAATTGATCGAATCTCGTCAATCAACTTACAAATATTATTATGTGTTGGTTTATCCAACATTGACTGAATATCTTTCAATAGACTTAGTTCATCATGACTAAAAGATTTAATAATTTCTTCCAAATTCTCTTTATGATTTAGACCAAGCAAACTACCACCTGCATTATTGCCGAAAAATGGTGAACTATTTAATTCAGAACCTGGTCTGGGTGTTATTGGTGGAAGACTAGTTGTTGGTTGCAAAAGACTAGTTGGTTGCAAAAGACTAGTTGGTTGCAGAAGACTAGTTGGTTGCAGAAGACTAGTTGGTTGCAGAAGACTAGTTGGTTGCAGAAGACTAGTAGTTTGATATTGCCTAGATGGAAAGTTATATAGTCCAGGAGGAGGCCCTAGGTCTGATAATATTTTATCATTGTATTCTGGAGGAAAATAATCAGGACTAGATGCAGTAAGTTGATTATTAAAAGTAATTGGTTCATAGGATTGAATCAAGGGTTTAATAGTAATTTGTTGGGATTGTTGGTGCATTACTGGTTCTAGTTGTTGGTGTATTACTGATTGAGGTTGTTGGTGCATTACTGATTGAGGTTGTTGATGCATTACTGGCTGAGGTTGTTGATGCATTACTGGCTGAGGTTGTTGATGCATTACTGGCTGAGGTTGTCGGTGCATTACTGGTTTTTGTTGGTGCATTACTGATTGAGGTTGTTGGTGAATTACTGTTTGTTGAATATCAGGTTTTGCAGTTATTTTACTATTTGGTTTTGCAGGCATAATGTCAATTCTAACACTATCAAAAAAATTTTTATAATCTGGAAATTTCATTAGCAAAATTCCATAACTTTTATTCAACTCATTTTTAATTAGATAAAGTTTATGCCAAGTAATTTCATTATTCTCTTTAGTTTGAAATTTTTTATAGACTATACTCCAATATTTGTTATAAACTTTAATATTTTTAAAAATGTTTTCATAATATTCCTTCATTTCATCTGTTGTATCAGTATTATCTTTCTTTCCCTCAATCTTTCCCTCAATCTTTCCCTCAATCTTCCCCTCAATCTTCCTCTCAATCTTCCCCTCAATCTTCCCCTCAATCTTCCCCTCAATCTTCCCCTCTATATTTTCACTTGGTTTCTTTTCCCATGGTTTATTTTCCCATGCAGATGGTTTCTTATTAACTTCAATTTTCTTTTCTCCAGTCTTGGCAAATTTATAAAAAGGCATATTTGGATTAGTTCGATCAATTTCAATATTATATAATTTTTTCATCCATGTATTAAATTCTCCTTTCTTAGGTTGAAATTCTGCAGGAATATTTGTTTTCATTGCTTGACACAGTAGGGTTGCCGAAATAGGCTCTTTTTCTTTTCTTAATTTATCAATTATGAAAGAAGTAAACTCTTGAGGTATTTTACTTGTATTTGAATCCATATAAATGATTAATTGATTTAGATCTAATATTATTCAATTTTTTATTAAAAAATTGAATAAATATTAATTAATAAATTGTAAAATTAGTATGGATTCTAAACAGAGGCAATTAATTGTTAACGACATTATTATGTTTTGGAAACATCAGGATTATTCTAGTGATGGAATAGAAGAAAGATTCATTTTAATGACTAATCATTTTAATGATAAGGATTATTTTTCTATTAAAGATAAATTAGAAAATGAAATGTTTCGCATATTAAAAAGAAAATATGATTTAATCAAAAAAAATCCTAATCGTACTATTAGAAAGATTAATTGGGATACTCCATTTGATAGTGTACAAACTAGATTGAAAACAATTTTTGATATTCATATCTTAGAAGGTAAGAAGGCTGGAGAAATTACCGAACTTGGTAAATTAGTTAGAGATGAACAAAATATTCACACTGAATTTGTTAATAAGTTAACTGATAATAATCTAAAAAAAATAAATGAAACAGTTGTACCTAAAAATCAAAAAACAATTGATGAAATTTGTACTGCTTGGATTAATAACAATTTAACCAAGAATATAGATGAAATCTATTATGACATGAAATTTTGGGGTATGCAAAAAACAATTATTACAGAAAATGATTATATGTATCGCATTAATCTACGAAATCTTTGGGCTAAGATTAAGACTTATCAAAACAAAGAAGAATATATTAATTTGTTAAAAAGATTACATGAAGAAACTAATGATTCCTTGGGAACTTGTGCTCAAGGACATATTTCTAGACTTGCAAATGTTTTAGTAGGTTTTGAAGAATCATATGAAATTAAAACTAAAAGTCCAGAAGAATTTCAAAATAAAATTGCTGAGATTTCTTACTTAGATATTTCATTGGAAGATAAACATATTAAGGCTAATATTCTAATGGATGAATTTAATATTTGTAATAGATCTGAATGGTTAGATGCTTTATAATTTATTTATTTAATTTATAAAAAATTTAATCTCTAATATTTTATATATGAATAACACATTTTATTTTATTTTAATATTAATAGCAATTTTTATATATAATTATTTTGATAATAGAGTTATTTCAGAAGAATTTTCAAATACAACTGAAAATTTTATTATTGATAAAAATTTATTAGATAATTATAAAGGATTATCTCATGTAAAAAGATTAATTAAAAATATTCATGATATATTTGATACAAGAAATATTAGATATTGGATACATACTGAAGCTTTATTAGGAGCTGTTAAAAACAAAGGAATTTTACCTTGGGAAGATAATATAGATTTAGGTGTTTTAATTGATGATGAAGAAAAAATTATTAATTTGAGAAAACTTTTAAAAAAGAAAAATCTTGGTATATCAGAATGGTTCGGTGGTTATAAAATATTTAATTTAGACGGTAAAGAAATAAAAGGTACTGATTATAAGTATCCATATGTAAATATTTTATTATTTAAGAAAACTATTAATCAAGTAATATTAAATTCTCAAACTGCATTAAAAATCTGGCCTAATGAATCTTATTCAAAAGATGATATATTTCCCTTAAGAGTTTATAATTTTGAAAATTATCAAGTCTATGGACCAAATAATGCAGAAAAAATTTTAAATAAAATTTATAAAAATTGGAATGATGCAAATATTAAAATTTATCAACAATTAAAATATAGAAGTTATAATAAAAAAAATAATTTAATTGAATATAATATTTTAAGTAAGCCATTTTTATGGCAATATTGGGATAATATAGATGGTAAAAAAACACCTGCTTATATTTCTTTATGCTTGAAATCTGTTGATAAATATTGTTCCAAAAGTTTCAATATAGTAAGATTAAATAAAGATAATATTTTTACTTTTATCCCAGAATTAAAAAAATATAAAACCAAAATGGAGAAATTAATAATAGCTCATAAAGTAGATATTTATAGAATATTTTTATTATATAAATATGGTGGTATTTATATGGATGCTGATATAATTTGCTTAAGAGATCCTATAGAAATTATAGATAAATTAGATAAACATGAATTTGTAGGTTTCGGTTGTACTGGAAAAGAATGTAAAATGGGATATGGTAAACCATCAAATTGGATTATGGCATCAAGACCAAATGGAATTTTAATGGGAAAAGTACTGGAAAATGTTTTAACTAAATTACAAAGTAAGAAAGAATTTACTTATCATGATTTAGGGAAATTAATTATTTGGGAAGAATTGGAAAATTTAATTAATAATAATAAATTCGAATATTATCATTATCCAAATAAAATAGATGGTTCAAGAGATATTAACGGGAATTGGATTGATTCCAATATTATTTTTACAAATGAAGAAATTAAATATGAAGATGAAAAAAATATGATGTTCTTTGTTTTCTATAATTCTGAAATACCTAAAGAAGTTAAATCATTAACTGAAGATCAATTAATTCATCAAGATTGGAACTATAGTAAATTTTTAAGAAGAGCACTAAATATTAATTAAACTAATGCTAATTCCATAATTTCATTTATATTTGATACAGTTATTACTTTAAATGTATCATCTTCTGGAGAGTTTCCTTCTCTCCTCATTATTTCTAAATCTTCTAAATTTTCTTCTGGAATTAAAGCTAACTTACAACCAGCTTTCTTACCTCCGTGTAATTTCGCTTCCAAACCTCCAATAATCATGGCTTCTAAATTTAAGTTAATTTCTCCAGTCATACAAACATCATTTCTAATTTTCCTACCACTTAATAAAGAATAAATAGCTAATGTGAAAGCTAATCCAGCACTAGGACCATCTTTAGGGGTTGCACCATCGGGACAATGAATATGAATTCCAAAAGATTTTTTATTATGTGAATCTTCTATTATTTTTTCTTGTTCTTCTTTAGTTAATAATCGATATGCATTTTTTAATGCATATTGGATTGATTCTTTCATAACATCCCCAGCACTACCAGTTATATTTAATTCTAACATTTTATCAGAAGGAAATTTAATTGCTTCTATTTGAGTAATACCACCTGTAGAACCAGTACTAGTTGCATACAAACCATTTACCATTCCAACTAATGGTTCTTTAGGAATTTTCTTTACTCTAACTTTAGCTTTATTTTCAAATAATTTTTTTACAAAATCACTTTTTATAGTATAGGGTAGTTTAATTTCATCATTATAAAATCTTCTTAAATTAATCTCTCTAACTATTTCAAATATTTTTTCTTTTATTTTTCTTACTCCAGCTTCATTAGTGTAAGTTTCTATTAAATCTTTTATTAATCCATCTTCAAATATTATTTCTTCTTTATTAAAACCAACTTCATGACATATTTCTGGAAGCATATAATCATTTATAATTGTTAATTTTTCTTGTAATTTTAATGGATGAGTTTCAATTACTGTAATTCTATCTCTTAAAATTGGATCTATTAAATTTATATCATTAAATGAAAATACAATTAATGCCTTGGATAAATCTAATTTAATACCTGCAAAATATTTATCTTCAAATTCATCATTTTGAGTAGAATCAGTTAAATGAGTTAAAATACTAATAATTTCACGTCCATGTTCTGTATGAGAAACTTTATCTACTTCATCAATAAATATAATAGGATTCATACATTTTGAACTCATTAAAATATCAGCTATTCTACCCCAAGAAGAACCTACATAAGTAAAATTATGTCCAACTAAGGTAGAACCATTAACACTACCACCTATTGGTAAAAAAATGAAAGGTCTTGTTTCACCATTTTTATCAATTAAACATTTTGATAAACCATTTTTAGCTAAAGATGTTTTACCGGTTCCAGGCGGACCTTTCAAACCTAATACAGCACCTTTGGTTTCACCATTTATCCATTGAGCAAAAATTCTTTCTAATTGAATTTTTGCTTCTTTATGACCAAAAACAGATTCATCTAATATTTTTCTTATTTTCACTAAATATTCTTTCTTTTCTATCTTATACTTTTCCCATTCAGATATTAATGAATTTTCTAAATTTGCAGTTTTTAATCTTTCAATGAAAGTATCTATATCATTATCTGAAAATAATTTAATATCGTTATTTTCTAATTCTTTAATTTTTTTAATAAATTTATCTTTGAATAAAATAATAGAATTTTCTTTATAGGTATTAAATGGTATTTTTAATAAACCATCTAACCAATGTTGTGATTTACTATCACCTTGGAAAGATGATTTCATAGTTTTTAATTTTTCCATAGCTTTTGTCTTTACATCATTATCGGCTTTCATCATATTAATTCTTCTTTCATAAGGTAAATCTGATTCTACAAAATTTTGTAAATCATTTTCTTCTTTTTCTAATACTGCTTTTGAAATATCTAGAAGATCTCTTATTGTATAATGCAATGAATAATATATTTCAGAAGAAATATCTTTTTTATCTTTTGTTCTGAAAACATCAAATAAAACGCAAGCTAATTTTTGATCATCGTCGTTTGACATTAATAATAAAGTTAAAATATCTATCTTTCTATATTTTGAAGCTAACAAGAATTCATTAATTAAAGATAATAATGGTTTACTTTGTAATATTTTAAAATCATTATATTTTTTCTTTATCTCTTCCAGTATTTCTTTAGATTCTAAAACAACAATATCTCTCAAACTTAAAATTTTAAAATAACATTCTTTAAATTTATTTGGAATATTTGGTGTTTCAGTTAATAAATAATTTTTATGATTATTAATTAATTCATTTATAAATTTATTTGAATCAGATAGATTTAAATAATCATCTCTAAATATTCCTTGAATTACAAAATACTTTTTATCATATTTTATATATATACAAGTACCATATTTATCTTCTAATAAAGAATTAGATCGATTATTTTTTAAAATTTTAATATTATTATTTTCAAGATTACTTATACAATCAACTTTAGTAAAATGATTATTTCTTTTATGAATTTGTTTTCTACCACCACTTTCAACAAATTCTGAAATATTTTTAATAAATGAATCGGAAGATAAAATTATGGTTTTATCATCGTCAGATTTTTTTAATCCTAATAAAGTCTCAATTAAATCTTTGGTAATTATATTTGATTTATTTGAAAAATCATTTGAATATTGTTTTATAAGTATTTCTTTTTTATGTTCATTTGAATCCCAAATACATATTGGTTTAACAAATCTTGATAAAAAAATTATTTTTTCTATTTCTTCTTTTGAAAAATTTTCTATCCAATTATTACTAATAACTATTCTTAATATAAAATTAAAATTATCAGGAGAAATGTGATTCATATATTTTAACATTAGTGTTTTTACTAATTCTACATTTTTAATAACATCATTTAATTTATTTTTCTTCAAATACTTAAAAGTAATTAATTCTGGTAATTCGTCAAACAAGTCTTTTATTTCTTTCAATTCATTTATGATAGCTAAATTATTAGCTTCAGTATCTTGAAATATTTTAATATAATTACAAAAAGATAAATTATTAATCATGGATAGTAAAACATCTTTATAAAAGTAAATTTTACTATTTAGTAAATCTACTTTTTTTTTGAAATATATGAATATACGTTTGAATTTTATTAAAGAATCCATTAATAATAGAAAGATATTTTTATTTTAAATAAAGATTTTTTATATTAATAAAATCTTTATTTAACGAATTTTTATTTTAATTCTTTTGCTATCTTTAGAAAAGTTTCTTTATTTATTGTAAAATCAATAGTAATTATATCGTTAGAATTATTTTTTCCAGGCATTTCTAAATTAATACTTATTTTAACACCCTTTTTTTGTATTTCTATATTTATTTCTGGATTTTTTACTAATTTCTTTTCTTCTAAAATATCGTATTCTTCTAAATCTTCTTCTTCCAAATCTTCTAAATCTTCTACTCCATCTAAATTTAATACATTACTTTCTTTAGAGCAAATAGACCAATCAACATCGTTATTATCATCAGAGTCGGAGTCATCATCTATTAAATATTTTGAATTAATTTTTATTTTTTTAGACATTTACTAAGATATTTTATAAATTAATTATTTAGATAAATTGTTTTCTAATGGGGGTAAATCATCTAACATTATATTTGGAAATAATTTATTACAATAAATTGCTGCTAATTTAAAATGTATTTTATCACATTTTGAAGAAATCTTAGAGAATTCTACTAATTTTTCATTTACCTTGCACCAATTATACATCAGTTTCCTCATTCTATTTAATGCGCAAAAATTTTCAACAGGCATTACTTTTAACAAATTATAGATGTCATTGATTGATAAAAATGAATTTCCTTTCTTTTTTAAATATAATCCTTTAATTCCAAATAAAATATCTTTGTATTCTTTAGGTAAAAAATTATACAATTCCGTATTTAAATGTTTTCCAGTTTTGATATCCCATACTTTTTTAAATAACTCAAATAATTCTGATGTACAAACTTTAAATACTGCATCAATTGCTCCTATAGTATCATAGGCTTCCTGAGTGTTAATTGGATTTAAAATTTTTCTTAAATGACTATTATTTTTATCATTTAAATAATCTTTTAGTTTATCTTTTTGATATAAATGAATTAATCCCATAAATATATTTTTATCAGATCCAATACTTTTAGCAAATTGATAGGATTTACTTTGAAGTTTGAATAATTTATTTTTTTGTAATTTTGAATCAAATGTTTTAATAATAATTCCTTCAGAAGTTGGTGGTAATTCAAATTGATCTTTCTGATTTATTGAATCAAATGATTCCATATTTTCTAATTTTTCTGCAATGAAAATATTTTCATTACAAATATTTCTAATTTCATTACTTTCTTCTAGATTATATAAATTAATTTCCTGTTGAGATTCCTTATTTCTAACAAATGCTAAGACTAATTTTTTATATTCATTACCAAATTCTTGATTATAATCAACAATATTCTTATTTTGATGATGAATTAAGATAAAATAATAGCAATTATTAATATTTAATTTTTCAGTAAAACTATCAAAATTTTCATAACCAGATGAATTCAAAACTTCTAAAAACATACTGAAATGAGATTTTTGTTCATTTCCCCAAACTGAATCATGACTGTTTAAACAACGTCTAGTTGATAAATACCATTTATCTTTAAAAAATAAAGATAATAATGTTCCCTCGTAGCATTTGGTAATGATTTTATCTATATTTTGATTCATCAGTAAATATTCAAAAGCCTCTGAGTTTATTACAGGAGTCTCGCAACTATAAGATAAAATTTGTTTAGTATTTCTATCTAATACAATAGAACGACATTCTCTCTCCAAATCACTACTATTTTTCTGTTCAAATTTATGATAAATTAACATCATTCCTTCGTCAACGTAATCTTTGGTTAAAATATTTTTCTTATATAATTCAGTTCTTAAAACATCTAATTCACTAAATTTGTTGATATAATCATTAATTAAAAAAGGTAGGCTCATTAGAATATAATTAAAAAAAATCTTTATATGATTTTATAAAATAATTTTTTTTGATTCTTTTGAATTCATATTTCCATAACCAACAATTCTTAAAATCTCTTTATTATCAGAACATATTAGAATTAGAGAATCTTTAGGAATACAAGATGGTTTAGAAAGTTTAAATGTAATCTTATCTTCTTTAATATCAACTACTTGAGATTCTGTATTTACATTTCCAATTTGTAAGAAAATAGTATCTTTCTTTTTTGGTTCCCATTCTCCCTCAAATGCATCAGTTAGATTAATTTTCATAGTAATTTCAGAATAAACATCTGGAAGATTTCCTGTTAAACCCATTATACTTCCTTCTAACTTACCATCTTTACAATATACTGGATCAATATCAGTCCCAATTGCAATCAACCCTCCTGAAATAATATCATCTAATTTAATTTTTTCAGATTCTATAGATAAAATTTTTGTTTTTATTGGTATTACATTAAATCCATCTTTATTAGAACTATAACGTCCTGGGCGAATTTCAATAGTATCACCTACTTTTAATTTCCCACTAATTAAACTACCACCAATAACTCCTCCTTCAACAGAATCCCAGTTAATCCCAGGTTTATTAATATCAAAAGAACGAGTAATTTTAAACTCAATCTTATCATCTTCCTCCTCAACTTTTGGAGGGAATACTTCCATTATTGCTTTAATAACATTTTGAATACCAATCTTTTTATTAACAGAAGTTGGAATAATATATTTTGGAGTTATCTCTAACTTTTGTAATAGTTCATCTAATTGTTCTTTCCTTTCCATTGCTACTTCTTTTGAAACTAAATCTAACTTATTAAATAGAATAATTAATTTATCTAATCCAGCCATTTTAGCAGCTGCTAAATGTTGAATTAATTGAGGTTTTTTCTTAACATCTTCATTGGCAGCAACAACTACCAAAGCACCTTTCATCAAACTAACACTACTCATCATAGTAAGAATTAGTTCTTGATGTCCAGGACAATCAACGAAAGATAGATGATGAACTAATTCAAAATTTTCCATGTTCATAACTTGAGAATTTGTTGTTTCATATATATCTTCTTCTTTATTATACCATATTTTCATATTTGCATATCCTGGTTTGATAGTAATATTACGAATTTTTTCACTACTATGTCTTTGGGTTTTGGTTCCAGTTAGTTTTTCAACTGTTGTTGACTTGCCATCTGAAACACTACCTAGACATCCTATATTTAAAATAGGTTGATTTTGCATATAAACACTAGTTAAATTGAGCATACAATATGAATATTATAAATAATATATTTTTATTCAATTTTTCTTTTCAAAAAATTGAACTAATTTAAAAATAAATAATAATAATTAACATATGGACGCTTTTATTTTTAATGTAGATAAATTAAAATATACAGTAGATTCGATTTCAATAAATAAATTTTCATTAAGTGTAGCTGGAAAAATACTTTTTAAAGATTCTCCTTTAACAATTGCACCTGGAAATATTTATGGATTAATTGGAAAAAATGGTGCTGGAAAATCTTCTCTGTTAAAACAACTTGGATTAACTAATATATTTGAAGATAATAAAATTAGAGTTTTATATGTAGAACAAGAATTAGAAATGGATGATTCATCACCTGCTGAATTTATTTTTAAATCAAATGTAAAATTATGCGCATTAAATAAAGAATCTGAAGAAATAGAAAAAAAATTAGAAAATTTTGATGAAAATTCAGATGAAAATTTTGATAAATTAAATGAAAAATATCAAGATATACAAAATAATATTAGGGGTTTTAATAAAGAATCTGAATTTGGTAAAATTAAAGCTATTTTAAAAGGTCTTGGATTTACTAATGAAACAGTAGATCAAAGTTGTTTAATCTTCAGTGGTGGTTGGAGAATGAGAATATCATTAGCTAGAGCTCTTTATCTAAGACCAGATTTACTATTATTAGATGAACCTACTAATCATTTAGATTTAGAAGCAATTATTTGGTTAACAAATTATATGGCTGATTGGGATAAAATTGCTCTAGTAGTAAGTCATAATATTGGATTTTTAAATAGTGTTTGTGATTATATTTTAAATATTGAAAATAACAAATTAGTATCATATAAAGGAAATTATAAATTATTTAAACTATCACAAAAACAGAAAGTGAAAGAAGAAGAAAAAGCATTTGATTCATATGAAAAAAAGTTAAAAGAATTTAGAAAGAAAAATGCTAGAAATGCAATTGATGATTATATTAAAAAGAATGAAGTACTTCGACCTGAAAGACCTTATGAAGTATCATTCGAATTTATTTCTCCACCACATTTTAAAAGTCATATTATCAAAATAGATAATGTTTCATTTTCATATGATAAAAAAGAAATATTAAAATCAGTTAATATTGGTATTGATATGAAAACCAGAGCTACTTTAGTTGGACCAAATGGTTCTGGCAAGTCTACTTTTATAAAATTAATTACTGAAGAGATAAATCCAACGGAAGGTTCAGTTTGGAAACAATCAAATCTTAGAATTGGATACTATAATCAACATTTTGAAGATTTATTACCTTTAGATATAACCCCTATTCAATATTTAAAAAATATAGTTCCAGAATCTTTATTAGAAGGTGATAGAGAGAAAACTGTTAGAAATTTCTTAGGAAAAGTAAAATTAGAAGGTTCTGCGCATAATAAATTAATTAAAGAATTAAGTGGTGGACAAAAAGCGAGAGTTGCATTTGTAAATTTAATTTTTCACGAACCTCATTTATTACTATTAGATGAACCAACTAATCATTTAGATATAGAAACAGTAGAAGGTTTAATTGAGGGTTTAAAAGATTTTGAAGGTGCTATTGTATTAATTACTCATGAACCTGAATTAATTAATGCATTAGAATCTGAATTATGGATTATGAATCCAGATAAGAAAATTGTTGAAATTTCTAAAAAAACTTACGATGAATATAGTGATATTGTTCTATCTAAGCTTCAATAATAATATGTTTTTATTATTAGTTGTTTTATTATTAGTATTTGCTTTATTATTATTAGTTGTTTTATTATTATTTGTTTTATTAGTTGTTTGATGATTATTAGTTGTTTGATTATTATTAGTTGTTTGATTATTTAAACTATTTTTATTATTTTGTCTTTCAATAGTTCCTTTTTCAAAATTATCAGTAAAAATATTATTTTTTCCAAATCCAAATGAAATTAAAATTCTTTGTTTATTAGTTAGCTTA
>Ga0214923_10000529_pt1 | contig 57752 bp, 61 predicted proteins | sample LL1510_MetaG_FD_177993 | JGI IMG/M metagenome (GOLD analysis project Ga0214923, IMG submission 177993) | Freshwater microbial communities from Lake Lanier, Atlanta, Georgia, United States - LL-1510 | ecosystem: Environmental > Aquatic > Freshwater > Lake | place: USA: Georgia | collected...
CGCCATTAGGCTTCGCCATATGATAAGCAAGTGTAACGAAGTGAAACGCAGCTTATCAATGAGCGACAGCCGCCATTAGGCTTCGCCATATGATAAGCAAGTGTAACGAAGTGAAACGCAGCTTATCGTCACCATATGATACGCGTAAAACATTATATAGAGTAAGGAGATGATTGACGCCGTACTCTATATAAACCTGGATCATAGGGCAGATCGTAAGAAACATATTGAGAAGGAACTCGCGACCATGGGTGTGGATCCAGCGCGTATTCATCGTATTCCTGCAATCTATGAGTCCCTATGCGGGCATCTGGGATGCGCCCTTAGTCATGTGAAAGCACTGGAACTGATCCAAGAAAAGGGGTGGGCAACAACGATAATTCTTGAGGATGATTTTCAGTTTAAGATTACCCCTGAAGAGTTTAAACTCATTCTTGCAGAGCCCGTAGCATGGAATGTACTCTTGTTGGCAAAAGGCTGGGGGGAATTTGAACCGCCGGTTGGTCGCCTTTCCCGTGTGAAATGGTGTACAACCACATCTGGCTATGTTATCCGGCGATCCTATGTGGAGACGCTCCTTGCCAATTTTAGAGGCGCTATCGCCGGTATACTAAAACAGATGGCAACTCATGCTGAAAAATGTGTTGCAGAAGGAAAGCCAATTACAAAGTTAATCCATGGCGTGTGGGCCATAGATCATACCTGGAAGAAACTTCAAAAGATGGATGCCTTCTATATTACGGAGCCGGTTGCAGGTAAGCAGGCGCCGTTTAAGAGTGACACGTTTTGATACCTCTGGACTCGTATAATTCCTTATAACGGATTATATCGTCTGGGTGAGGTCTATCCGAAATCATTGGCCCCTCGTGAGGTCTCCTATAGTGTAGAGGCGGTACATATAATTCATCATAACATTGCTTAATAACTTGTTCAGGATTATTGGGCATGTACACGAATATATCTTCGAACGCGGTTTCCTTTAGTGGAAAAATAGTGTCATACGCATAATCTACAATATTGTCTCCCTTCACATAGTGGGTATTAAGATAGGTTGTTGGTTTGACCATGGTATCCAGTTTTTTAAAGGTAAAAATATCTATCATTAATCCATAATGACAGTTTCTGGGTGTATAATTAATATAGTGAGAATTCAAATCGCGCAGTTTATAGTAATGCCAGTACGGATAATGTTTATCTGTCTGTTGTGTTTGTAACCACGTTGTCGGTGACAGTTCATTGGCATGTTGCTTAAATATCTCAAAATCAGTATCAATCATACATAAGTCTACATCGCCGTCCCACGGTAACCAACCTTTATTCATTACACAGCCAACAAATGTTCCACCGATTACCCAGTATTCTAACTTATATTTCTTACATAGCTCGTGAAACTCGCCTAGCATGCGCGTCAATTTTTTCTGACCTTCCCGTAAATGATATTTATTCTCTTCTGTTAGTGACGGGGCTAGTTCCATTTTATCTAAGAGTTAGAATATTATCCTATACTAGAGTATGCGCACACGTAAAGCGGGTCTACGTCTTCAGACGTTCTGGACAGGCTCACCCTTGTCCAGAATGGAGCGCGCAGCACTCCAGTCCTATGTCAACGTTGGACATACGGTTCATGTCTATACCTATAATCCACTTGCCGAGTTCCGAAAACAGGTGCCCGCCAGTAACCGTATCCACGTTCACGATGCCCGTGATATTCTGCCAGAATCTGCTGTATTCAAATACAAGGATCGCGAAGACGTCGGCAAGCGGGCCGACGCCTTTCGCTTTCTTCCCTTCAGTGATCTATTCCGGTTCACGATGCTCAAGAAAATGGGCGGGGCCTGGATTGACCTGGATATCTTTCTGACTCGCCGGCTCCCCTTCGCCAGACGTCCCTATGCATTTAGTAGTGAACGCACGATACAGAAGGGTGCGTATAAGAAGAAGGAAACCGAGGTGGCCAGTGTTAGTTTCATCAAGGTCGATAAACCGAACTCGGCGCTCATGACGTGGATCCTGGATCCTGCCCGTGCGCCGACGCCCGGAGAACAGAAGACGCCGTTTGATTACATGAATCTCTTTCGTAAGGGGATTGAGGCTCTGGGCCTGGAGCGCTATGTGCTTCCACCTCGCGCCTTCATGGCCATGAACTGGTGGGACGTGAAGGACGCGTTTGATGAAGGCAGTGGTCTTCCGGGTGTCTGCTATCGTGGCAAGTATGGCACACAGCCATTCTGCGTGGATGACTTGAAGCGCCACGACGTATACGGGGTCCACTGGTTCCGCGCCATTGTGCGCAAAAAGGACTTGCCGTATGAAGAGGCAGGTGATGACACGAATCTGTATGAGCGTATGATCGCGACCATTGAAGCCAAGGCGGGGCTCAACTCGCTCTAGAGACATTCTTTGACCCACTTCAAGTCTAAGCCCAGCATAAACCCGACGGCGATGGCCCGTTTATTATCCACCAGATCATAGTTGGACCGCATAATGGCATCTTGAAGCAGCGCTTCGTTCTTGGCCTTGGCGTTGGCTACAAAGGCCATCACTGCTTTGGCGCGCAGAGTATGACGTTTTAGCTCATCGCGAAGCCTGTCTACGCTGAGATATGGGCGATGGGTCGCTGGCCGAATGAGTTTGGTCTTCGGTTTGTTAAACGCCTTCTCCAGCTCAACAATGTACAGATTTACAATGAGAGCAGGATCTACGGACCACTGTTGCGGCTTGACCGTGTTGATCGTATTGAAGAAGTCAATGGCGTCTGATTCGGAGGCCACATCTTTCTCGGTAACAACAACGGGGAAATCTAACTCTGTTGACGTTCGCAGAATATGGCAGCGATGTTGCCCATCAATCAGATACGACTGGCGCACAGGAGTGCCGGTCGCATCTGGTTCCATGTAATTAACGATACGATATCCGGAATCCAGGGTGCGAATGTCCGTGACTGCTGCAGCAATGGCCTTTGCGTGAGCCACATCTAGGGTCCGATTGCCTTTCCATACGGGAACCGCGACTAGGTCCCGAGCGGTCATTATGCGTAGAATGGAGCCATCATGAAATGTGAACATGTGGTGCCTTAAATCGGCTAGGTATCAATATCAAATTTTACGAGGTAGGTCGCGGTGTTTGAATTAGATGACACCATATAGAGGATGAATGGTCGTGTGTTTTTTGGCGAAGGTGGAACTAAACTCACTAAGACACAGATGCCCGGCTTTGACTATCGGCGCACTACTGTAGTGTCGGAGGCGGATGATGCTATTCGTGGGAATATGACGGCGACCCCGTTGAACCAGGCGTATTTCAGCCCGGCGAATGTCCAAATCGTTCAGAACCGGTTGCGCCGCGAGGTCTACGAACGTTCAAATGGCGAGTATCTCATTGACGAACAGTCGGTAGATGAACTTCTGATCGTCATGCGGGCGATGTATCTCCAGTATGGCCGCAACCATCCCGACGATATCCCCGGTCAGATCAATGAGCTGAATCGTGTTGTGGCGGATTGGGCTGTGCCGAAGATTATTGCCGAATGCTCTATGCATAAGACCTACCTATATGATATCCAGCATCTGCCGGTGCCGCTCCAACAGCCTGTGAAGCTGACGAACAAGGGCACAAAGTCTGGTACGTTTGACCGCTTTTTCTAACGTGAAGATAGAGGATGGACCCGCTTGCGGACATTAGAGCAATGCTTATACCCATGAGTAAAACTCAAAAAATTGAGCTCTTAGTAGACGAATTCATTCGCATCAGTACTGCAAAGAACGCCGAAGGAGGTAATAAGAAATATAATGGTGCACTCCATGGACTGTACACGGCGGCCCAGAATATTCTGGATGTGGATGTGCTGGGATCGCGTAAGAATCCTGGAATATTTGGCGGAAAGACTACATTAAGTGAGCCGGAAAATGTTCCCTGGAATACCGCCAATTCGTACGAGGCATGGATGCTTGCCGAACTCAATGCGTATGCAACGAATACCCCTGCTAATGTGACTGCGTCTCTTCAAGGTAATCATTCGGACTTTGTCGGATCTCTCCAGGAAGCGAAAGTCAGTGTTATGGCTCGTCTTTCTGGCGCTGCAGTAAAGACCAGGGGTTCAGGACCCATAGGCCTCAAACGATCTCCATTTACTAGCGGACCTCCTGAAGAAACATCTAGAAATAGTACGTATGGTGGTCCTAAACGATCTCCATTTACTAGCGGACCTCCTGAAGAAACATCTAGAAATAGTACGTATGGTGGTCCTAAACGATCTCCATTTACTAGCGGACCTCCTGAAGAAACATCTAGAAATAGTACGTATGGTAATAAAGCAATACATGACCGAATTTTAGCCATTCTTCCTACTACACCAGATGATACAGTTGCAACGGAAATTGCTGAGTTAGTAAATGTTATTAACGTATTACCTGACAATGCTGAAAAACTACAGCTAGCAAGAGACTTAGCAGAAAAATATATTGCTCGTGTTGAACCTACATCAACGGTAGAGGATTTTTTAAAGTCATATGGCTTTATTAAACGCGGTGGCACTCGTAGGAAGCGCAAAGCAAAACGGTTGCAATCCCGGCGCAAATAAATGAGTAAAGTAAGGGATGGACGATTTGGCAAGGCGAATTATGGCCAGAACAGACACTGAGCCGTTAATGATGGTATCCAATGCCTTTATTCTGGCCTCTATTGTGGCTGCGAAACCCAGCGAAGCTACGGCGGCCGCCGCAGCTGCAGCCGCAGCCGCGCTGCAAACATTACGTGTAATTGCTGGAGTTAGTGCTAAACCAGACTTAGATACAAATGAAAATACATTTTTGAATATCGTGTACGAAAAGTATCAACAACGATCTGGAAAACGTGTCGCTAAAATACAACCTGCGACTCCACTTGGAATTCTTGAACAAATTAATTCTTACGCGCAAAGGACAGTAATACCAGCTCCTAACTCGGCTACAGAGACTAGCAGCCTGGGGGCCGCTGAGACTAGCAGCCTGGGAGCCGCTGAGACTAGCAGCCTGGGGGCCGCTGAGACTAGCAGCCTGGGAGCCGCTGAGACTAGCAGCCTGGGGGCCGCAGAAACTAGCAGCCTGGGAGCAGCACCAGATCTAATGCCAGCAGTACTCCTAGCCGCTGCATTAGCAGAAGAAGCCGCAGAAGCTACAGAAGCTGCACAACTGGCTGCCGATATAGACGCAAATGCTGTAGAACAGGCGGCATTAGATAAAGAAATTGCTAAAGGCGCAGCAGCGTTGGAGGAATTAAACAAGCCCCTTGCTGACCCTGCCACCGATGCAGAAGTAGACAGAGTATTCAAACAACAGGCTGATGAAAACACCCTAATCGACGATATGGTGAGGCTTGCGCCATATGCAGGCAAAGAGTATTATAAAAAAATATTAATAAATGGCCTAAAATCAATTAAAGACTATAATCCAACTGTATTATTAGCACATTGGAATAGATATGGAGACGCAGAAAAAGTCCCCATATTAAGATTCATAAAGGATCCAAGACAAGCAAGCCTGGTATTCAACAGGCTAAAAACCCAACGCGGTGGTCGGTATACTCGTCGGCGTGCGCTTAAATAGATCGCCCCATAAACCAAACCAGTGAATAAGATGTTTACCGGTTTAGTTTTGTTCCAGATCGCCTTCCTCTGGCTCTGGACACGCCAGTATAAACCCGTTCTCCAACTCCTCCGCAACCACAATATTCTCTTTACCAAAGTTTTCCAATCTCTCGCCAATTCTGGCAATGTAAACATAGGCCCCGAGCTCCGCGCCGCCCTTCTTGAATACACGACCAATACCACCTATGAAGACACCGACATTGACTACGATGCACTGGACCAACTAGAAAAAAACTACAACATCCAAATTGACCGCCGCGTCATCAACAGTGGCATGATAGCCCTCGTCATGCGCACGACGGATGGACGCATCATCAAACTCAAACGCCGCGGCATCGAAGCCCGACTCGCAGCCGACTGCCAGTCCCTCAAAGCCCTCTATAACTTTGCCGCCTGGCTCGCACCACGCAATATCTACGTCCGTCTCCTCAAACCATGCATGAATAATATTGACGACATCGTGGCCCAGACCGACTTTGCGACCGAGATTCGCAATCTCCGCCAGGCAAAGGAAGACTTTGCGCCCCTAGACTTTATTCAGATTCCCACCGTGTACAATTATCCCGATGCTAACCCCTCGGCCATCATCATGGAACATATAAATGGCTCACACACTCTGCCAGACGACACTCCCGAAGCAGTGCGCATCCAGTACATGGAGCAGTTTTGTACCTTCATATCGTTCGGATTTATGTATAACGCTATCCAGCACACCGATCTCCACTCGGGCAACATCCTATTCACACCGACCGGCCTCGGCATCATTGACTACGGCATGGCCATTCAACTGGCCGACGAACTCCATGAAATCATCTTAACCATCGCCAGCACAATCAAGGGTGACAAACAGCTCCATGAAATTGATTTCATAGACACATTCAAAAACATTTTTTTGCCGCCTCTCCCAGAGCACATTGAGAATCGCGCAGCCATAGAAGATATCTGTATATCCATCGCCCAACCACTGCTAGACGCCATTGACATGGATGAGCTCAACCTCATGGATAATATTGAACAATTGTCCGCCCAGCTCGGCCACCCTATTACCTTTCATCCCCAATGCTACAAAATTATTCTGCTGTTCTCTATGATGGGCGAAAAGCGCGTCATCATGGGACCCTACTGTTGCCCCAAGACACTACGTGCTGCTGAAGTGCGTGGATTGAAGCGGGCACTCCGTATTATTTTTTAGCCTTTGCCTTGGTCTTGACGGTCGCAGTCGCAGTCTTGGAGACGGCCTTGGCCGCGGTAAACACCTCATAGGCCGCGGTAAAGACATCCAGGTCGGCGAGCCACAACTCCTCTGGCGACCGCGCTGCCAGAGCTGCACGCTCACCCGTGACCTTGACCAGCTCCTCACTGAGGTCCACGACGGCCTTCTTCTTCAGACGGTCCACACGCATACGCAGGAGATAGTCGTAGCCGTCTAGGCCTACTGTGCTAGGTCCAAGGAGTGGCAGCCCTAGTGCCTGCATGTCTGCGAACAGTACGTCATCCTCAGCATTCGCGACGACCAGCTCGCCCTCTACAACCGCCCGCACAAAGCGCACGCGCGCATCCAACTCTACGATGTCTGCATCAAGGCGCGCCAGCTCGCTCGCCTTGCGGCTCACATAGCCGCCTAGACGCCGCACATAGAATGTCTCCAGGATCTCACCCGCCGAGGCGAACCGGCGAATGCGGCCATCATCAAACGCCACCATGTTCGTCAATGCGGTAGACGAAGAGAGCTTGAACTTCTTTACAAACTCGGAGGGAAAGGTCCGCGCCTCATGATAGTATTCGGTGTCCAGAGTCAGAGTGAACTCCACGTCCACGTCATTGTAGGCCTCCTGGAAACTTTTGAGTACGCGGGCAGCCGACGCGGTCTCTGACTTTGAATCACCCGGCCCCGTGATGAGCTCATCCAAGAAGGCCTTGTAGTCCTTTGTCCACGTGCCGACGGGCAACTCTGTGATGCGCACGCGGCCATCTTCCAGAAACTGGAAGGAGCCGTGCGTCAGCACTCGCTTGCCGTCCATGGTGACGGCACCGCGAAAGCCGTCCCACCAGGGAATCAGACGGGTGGGCGTGAGGTCGGCGACCTCGCCGCGCAGCCGACGCTGCAGCGCCGACACCAAGTCCTTCGGATTATACGGCAGAACCTCGGTAGAGAAGCCCGTGCCAATTCCCTTGGCTCCGTTGACGAGCAGGAGCGGCAGCACGGGCATGTAATACTCGGGCTCCACGCGCTGACCGTCATCCTCTAGCCATCCCAGTGCGGGATCGTCGGCCTTGGAAATCAGCGTCGCCTGAATACGCTCTAGCGCCGTGAAGATATACCTCGCCGAGGCGGCATCATCGCCGCCCTGGAGACGGGTGCCGAACTGCCCATTGGGAGCTAGCAGGTTGATGTTGTTGGACCCGACGAAGTTCTGGGCCATGCCGACGATGGCGCCGGTCAGGGACATCTCGCCGTGGTGATAGGCCGCCGTCTCGGACACATAGCCTGCGAGCTGGGCCACCTTGATCTCGGAGACGAGGTTGCGCTTGCGGGCGGCCCACAGAATCTTCCGCTGCGACGGCTTCAGGCCATCCATGACGTGGGGCAGCGAGCGCAGATTGTCGGCGTTGGAGAAGTGGATGAGCTCGTCATTGACGAAGGTAGTGTAGGAGACGTCGGCGCCGCCGGCGGGCACGTCAATGACGCGGGCGCGATCATAGGTCGTCAGCCATTCCTTGCGGTCATCGGCGCGCTTCTTGTTGAACGCGAGGTCAATACTGTCGTCGGCGTTGCCATCCCACTGGAAGCGCACGGTGTTCATGGAGGTGAAGTAGTCGCGGGCCTCGGTCGCTGTGCTAGTTCCCAGACCCTTGTAATACTTGATGGACCATCCACTCCTCTTTCCCTCTTCACTAGTCAACCACTTGTCGTATTCTGAGGCAGAGAAGAATGAACGAACTGTGCCTGAGCGAGTCGCCTTCAGCAGCGGCGTCATCAGGCAGCACAGAAACCCCGCCTGGAGCAGGTCCGGCCACTCCGTGTGGAACAGATTAATGAGCAGGCCCTTGATGTGGCTGCCGTCCACATCCTGATCGGTCATAATCATGACGCGACCGTATCTCAACTTCTTCACATCCTTGTAGACCTTGCCGTGCTCCAGGCCCAGAATGCGCTTGATGCGGGTCAGCTCATCGTTCTTGGTCTTCTTCTCCATGGTGGCGTCCTTGACGTTCAGGATCTTTCCCTTGAGGGGAAAGACACCGTAGCGCTCGCGGCCCACGACCTTGAGACCGGCGATGGCCGTGGACGCGGCGGAATCTCCCTCGGTCAGAATGAGCGTACACTCGGCGGACTTGGAGCCTCCGGCCCACGTCGCATCCTCCAGCTTGGGAATGCCGCGCACCGTGACTGTGCGCTTGCCATCGGACTTCTTGGCCTCGCGGCTCAACTTGGCATCCAGGATGGCCTGGGCCTCATCAAGGAGACCGCCCTCCTTGGCCAGACGTGTGACGAAGGCGTCACTAATCTTGACCGTGGACCCGAACTTGGCCGCCGGTGTCGTGAGTGTCTCCTTCGTCTGGCTGTCAAACGAGGGGTTCACGATGGTCGCGTTCACGAAGAAGGTGACCGCGTCCTTGAGCTGCGCCGGCTTCAAGTCCAGTTTCTTGCCCGGTCCGTCGCAGAAGGCCCCGAGGACGGCCCGGCTGACGGCGTCCACGTGCTTGCCGCCGCGCTTGGTGAAGATGCCGTTCACGAAGGAGACGTGGCGGTCATCGGGCACGCCGCTGGCGTGGAGATGACGAGTGAGAACTGCGGCGACCTCCCAGCGAGCCCAGCGCTCGTAGAAGACGGTGTCCTCGGTGAAGAGCCGCACATACTTCTCAAAGGAGGTCACTGGCACGGGCTCGCCGTTCAGAGTGACCCGGCAGCCGACTGCTAGTGCTGCGGCATCAATCACACGGGTCCTGAGCACTGCTAGCATGTCGTCGGGAATGGCGGTGCACCCGGCACCGTAGAAGCGGGGCAGATCAGGGGTGGCGTGGATCTCGGTATACTGCTTGCCCGTGCCCTCCTTGAGGACCGGCTCCCCTACATTGGACATATTGTCAGCGAACACCTGGGTATAAATTTTTTTGCCGTCGCTTGTACACACGATGAACTCGCGGCTGTAGATGTTGGTGAGCTTGGCGCCGTAGCCGTTCTTGCCGCCGACCGTCTTCTCCTCGGTCTCATCGTAGTTGGACGAGGTCAGCAGATGTCCGAAGATGAGCTCGGGAATCATGACCTTATACTCGGGGTGCATGGTAATGGGAATTCCCTCGCCGTCATTGTGAACTCGGAACTCGGTGGGAGAGACGGTGACATCTATCTTGGTTACCTTCCGGCCTTTTGGGGCGGCGGCCGTCCTTACTACATGGTCGAGGGCGTTGACGATGAGCTCGTCAAAGATCTTGAAGAGTCCTGGATTGAACTGGACCTCGCGCCAGACCATAGCACCTGCGACTACTGCCGCGACTTTAGGAGCAGAAGTGTCAGCAGGTGCGGACGGGGTGCTACTATCATAGACCCACCGCCACTCCTGATGCGAGTCCCGCGACCCGATGTAAGTATCAGGAAGCTGGAGAATGTGCTCGCGCTGGGTCAATTTCTTATACGTGGACATCGTACCCCAAGGGTGGGGTATGGGGGTAGGTCAAGTTTGTAGCTTAGCTACTATATCCAGTATACTATGGCCAATACGTTTAAATTTGTCTATTTTGGATATTATAATACGACACTAGAGTAAAATGCCCATCATTACACAGGCGGATGTGTCTGGACTAGTGTTAGCAGCGGAGAAATATACGCTTGGTGAAAACGTCACTGTCACGCAACCGTTTAGCGCGGACCCCGGCACGATATTCGATGGTTCCGGTCATACGATAACTGTTGATGCCGCGAATTGGCCTGGTCTCTTTTCTGCTCCCGTGACCGTAATGAACCTGACTGTATCTGGAACTCCTACTGTTGCAAATAATGCGGGACTGTTCTTTGCTACGGACATAAGCGGTATTGCATATAATTGCACGAATACCTGCTCAGTTAGTTCTCATGGCGGCGGTATATTTGGTGATAACTCTACTGGCGTAGCTATCTCATGTCAAAATACTGGTTCTATTGCGCTAAACGGCGGCGGTATTTTTGGTAGCAGTTCCGGATTAACTGCAAGAGCAGTGGGATGCACTAATTCTGGTGAGTTGGGTTGTGCAGGTGGTATTTTTGGCATGAATTCCAGCGGAACAGCCATTAATTGCTCTAATAGCGGTGTCTTCAATAGTGGTGGTGCGGGTGGAATCTTTGGCGCTGTTAGCACAGGAACAGCAATAAATTGTTTCAATTCTGCCCCTTTATTTTCTAACTGTGGGGGAACATTCGGTTCTAATTCTACTGGAACTGCAACCAACTGTTATAATTCTGGCGGTTTTAGCAATGGGGTAACATTGGCAGGTGGTATCTTTGGCTGGGAATCCGCTGGGACTGCGAATCATTGTTATAGTGTGGGAAATATTTCAGATAGTGCCAATAGTCATACTGGCGCTATAACTTCTAATAACGGTTCATCGGTAACCGGTGAAATAACTAGCAGCACCTCTGGTGGTTCTACAGAATGGTCAGATGTAAGTGCAAATCTGTATCTGACTGGCGCGAATGGCACTGTGTGGGGTATGGTAACTCCGAATACTCCGTTTATTCTGTCTCCCTTTCGCACGAGTGTCGAAGGTCTGTTAGCGTTATTCGTGGCGGCACCTCATGCTGTTGTATCACTTCCTAGAACCATGGGTATTCCCGATAGCGAGATTGCGTTCGCTACTGCACTGACTGCTAAAACTGACCAGTCTAAATACGGGGCACTTTCTCAGCTCGCCATAAATTCGCCTTTTACATATATCCCGTCTAAGGCAGCAATCTTGTATCAGGACCGCAATCTTGACATATCAGGAAATTTGAATATTATTGTGCCCAGTGTAGGTGATATGGACAGCGGTATCCCGCAATAATGTGTAATACAAATATGTAGGCCATTTAAGTATGTTTAAATCTGTCAAAATCAGATATAAATATACCAACATAGAGTAAAATGTCCATCACCCTAACGCAAGGCGGGACTAATCTGAGGTTTACTGTCTCTGATCATATTTTATTAAATAGTGAATTTAACTTTCAGTTATATTATAGTGATGTCTCCTTTAACACGCCTTCTGGGCAGAATGTTTCTTCTTCATTCTATACTCTTGAGGGCACAGTTGATACATCGTCTTTACCAGGTGGCTTACAAATCGGTTCATACTACGCACTAACAGCAACTGATGGTTCCACCACATTTGTATCTAACATAGTTCAGTATAGTTATAGTCCGCCACCATCTATCATCCTAACGCAAAATGGGACGACTGTGTCATTTACCACTAACTTTACGGCACTGCTCGGTTATAGAATAGGCGTTCGTAATACTGTGTTTAGAGTTTATAGTTGGGCAATTGATCCTTATTCTGATCCCGATGCTGAGTACCAAGAGTTTACATTTACATTATCTGATGTGGGATTGACGGACGCTACCCCGCAGACAGTAACATTTCCAAATCAATACTTACAACCTAACTATTGGTATTCCATAGTAGCATATGATGCCTCTCCGGCCTTAGTTCAATCTAACATCTTAAAGTATGACCCTAATGCGACTCCTACGACAACCACTACTACAACAAGGGTACCTACGCCCAGAATAATTACACAAGCGGATGTGTCTGGAATAATGTTAATAACGGGGAAATATACGCTTGGTGAAAATATCACTGTCACGAAACCGATTTCTGCGGCCAATGGGACGATATTCGATGGTTCTGGCCATACGTTAACTATTATCAGTGATGCATGGCTAGGTCTCTTTTTTTCTTGTGTTACCGTGATGAACCTGGATGTATCTGGGACGCCTAGTGTTGCAGAATTCGCGGGACTATTGTTTGCCACTGACGTAAGCGGTATTGCCTATAATTGTGTCAATAGATGCCCCACCGGCTTTTATGGCGGCGGTATATTTGGTGGTTACTCTTCTGGCTTAGCTATCTCGTGTCACAATAGTGGTAATATGCCAAATGCCGGCGGCGGCGGCGGCGGTATTTTTGGCGCACATTCTAGCGGAACTGCAGTGGGGTGCACTAATTCTGGCAATGTAACTCACTCATCCGGCGGTATTTTTGGCATCAGCTTATCTAGCAGCGTAACAGCCATTAATTGCTCTAATAGCGGCACCTTCATTCCCGGTTCGTTCCGGGTAAAAATGGGTGGTATATTTGCGCCAGGTTCTTCAGGAACGGCAATCAATTGTTTTAATACTGCCTCTTTATTGACTGAATGTGGGGGTATATTTGGGCAGCGCTGTTCAGGAACTGCAACTAACTGTTATAATACTGGTAGTTTTTCTGGAGAATTGGCCGGCGGTATATTTGGATGGGATTCTAGTGGGACTGCGCATCATTGTTATAATGTGGGACATAATTCAAATAACTCCAATAGTATTACAGGTGCGACAGCGTATCACCACGTCAACAACATACTGAGCGTAACTACTCAAATAACTAGCAGCGCGTCTGGTAGCACTACAAGCTGGTCAGATGCAGGTGCAAACCTGTTTCTGTTAGGTGTGAGTGGCGAGGTGTGGGTGCCATCAGCAACACAAACAGGTGCAAACCAGTCTCTGACTGGCGCGGTGTTGGTGCCTTCAGCAACACAAACAGGTGCAAACCAGTATCTGACTGACGTGAGTGGCAATCCATTGTCTGTATTGTTTACAGGAACGCCGTATACTCTGTCCCCTTTTCACACTAGTATTAAAGGTCTGTTAGCGTTATTTGGGTGTTTACCTCAGCCTATACCGATAGCTAAATCTATGGATATTTCCGATAGCGAGATTGCATTCGCTACGGTAATGAATGCTCAAAATGACACGACTAAATACGGAGCACTTTCTCAGCTTACCACATATACGTTTACATATACTCCGGCTAAAGCGGCAATCTTTTATAAGCATCGCAATCTTGATCTGTCCGGAAATTTGAATATTATTGTGCCCGTGTAACCATGATACAAACATGTATGCCATGTAAGTATGTTTAAATCTGTCAAAATCAGATATAAATATACTAACCTAGAGTAAAATGCCGGTGCTCACTCTCGCTAATTTCGCGGTAGGTTCCAACACCTTACTCGCTATCGACGCTACTGTTGATGCATCCTATACATTTGCTGGCAGCGATTCTACTTACCATCTCGATGTCTCTGCTGGCGCCCTAACGTTCACAAGCCCCGATGGAACGATAACACTGCCAGGCACTGTTCTGCTGAGAGATGCTACACATTACTATAAATACACGGTTGCCGGAGACATGTGGACTGCAGTCAAAACAGGAACTAACGCACCTGCAATTACAGTGTCTTTATTAAATAGTGGCGGTGATCTGGAGGTCACTTGGTCGGTAGACCCCGATGCCATTAGTGGGGGCACCTACAGGTTGGGGTTTGGTGAAACTACTGCGACGGATATGGAAGTTACGTCCTCGCCCACAACTATCGTAGCGGCGGATTTACCCCCATCGTTTACTAATTATACGCAAGTCATCGTGGGATTATACGGCTCGAAAGGGCTGCGGTCGAGTGGTTACAGTTCTCTGGTGCCACCCACGACCACGACCACGACCACGACCACGACCAGGCCGCCACCCACCATACTCAAAGCCGTGTTTGATTCTACCTCGGAAGCCTTATGGGTGTTGACGACCACGGCTCTCTACACCTATTTCCCCGACAGTACGCACACGGTGGTTACCTTTAGCAGCCTGACACCCACGTCATTCGCCTTAGACACGGTCAATCGGGCCCTGTATCTGGGCACTACGACTGGTGTATATTCTGGCCAGTATACCACCGGCAGTTACCCCGCAGTCATTTTAGAAACCGACCTGACACAGGTAAACACTGATGACGTAAGAGATATTGTCTTCGACACTTTTACCCTGTATTACACGACCGGTAGCGAGGTATGGTCATATCCGTGCAATCTTGATACTCCTATTAACGTATCATTGCCTAATAGTGAGGTTCCTAAGGCGATTACGTTCGCGGCCGGCCACGTGTATGTGTCGAGCGAGGAAGGCTCTCTATACAAGTTGGATCCTAGCTTAAACTTGCAAATAGTTGACACCAAGAACTTCATCCCGGAAGCGACCCAGATCGCGATTAACGATGGATCTATTGTATATGCCGCAACGGTCACTCAATTGTGGGCCAATGACTACGAGTATCTGTCTCAGACTCCTGGATCGTTTGGCTACCATGCTCCTGTTATTACCGCTAACAACGCGGTAGCTGTCTCTTGTAATATGTTCGGTAATACGCAGCGGAACTATGTGGTTACCGCCAACGGTAATATCTACTCGGTCCAACCCGTTCTTGGAGACCAAGAGGTAAACAATATCAATTTAGTACAGCTGTATCCTGCTCCGCCACCACCGGAAACCACGACCACGACCACTACCACGACCACGACGACGACTCGTGCGCCCCTGACTTCCACAAGTACAGTCACCGATGTCTTGGCTGCTCTAGGATCACAGTCCGCATCAGCTGTGCTTGCTGAAGCTGTAAGTGCGGGCCTCTCTAATACGATCCTGCTCGCCTTCGCGGAGCGTGCCGCTATCAACGGCACGGCTATCTTTTCTGCCTATGCGGGCACAGCCCTTGTGGGAGCGAGTGCGACGATTTCGGCCGCGGCTGCTGCATCACTGTATACTAAACTGGGTATTACTGGTGATGCCGCGTCCAGGGATATTTTTATCTCTGTTCCTAATGCGGGTGTTCTGACCCTTGGTCCCACCACCATAAATACGTCTATGGCGATTGATGACACTGTGAATGCTACCTATACCTTTGATGGATACCCCAGGTATTCACTTGAGGTTGCTAATGGTACACAGACTTTTATTACTCCCAGTGGGCGAGTCCCGCTCAGCCAGGGTAGTTCCTTCACATTAACTAATGCGAGTGGCTCAGTTACCTATCCTGTGTTACATCTGGATTTGACTATTGGTGCCGGCGTTGATCCCCTTTGTTTCCTCGGCGACGCGCCTGTCAAGACGCCCTCCGGATATCGCCGCATGGATTCTCTGAAGGTCGGCGACCGTGTCTCCACTCCTACCGGCACCGCAGTCATTCAGAACATCTACTGCCAGGAATACGCTGCTGGCCCTTCTGCGAATCCCTATGTGATTCCCAAGGGTCGGTTCGGTGCTACCCAGGAGCTGCTCATCTCTCCTCGTCACCGTGTCGCTGTAAAGGGTCGCATGGTGGAGGCCCGCGACCTCGGCCTTCAGCAGAGAGACGTGGGTCAGCTGACCTACTATAATCTGGGCCTGAAGGGTGCTAACATGATCGTGGCCGGCGTGACAGTTGAGTCTCTGGCTTCCTTGGCCCGCGTTACGATTAGCCGTGCCATGTTCAATAAGATTCTGACAAGTCGCTACGGTGGTCGGATGACACCCGAGATTTCGGCGGCCTGCCATATTAACGGCGACTCTGTATCCGTGCCTATTATGCGTTAAAAAAATGAAAATATTGTAATAAATTATTTATCAAGAGTATAAATGCCGACGTTTACCCCCGTTATGACAACCGATGGGGTAAATATTTGGGCTTTAGCAGATGATGGCATCTACTTTATTAATAGTAGAACTGGAGAAAAAACCTTATATTATGGTATCCCATATTATTCTGGGCTTTCCGCAACTATTAAATCCTTGGCTATAATCAATACAAACTTATATATCATTATTGGTCAAAATACCAATGATGTAAACCCAGGGTTATATAAAGTTTCGAAGTTACCATTGCCTGGTCTCTCGGTGGGTTCTCCTCTTCTAGACTGTATAGAATATGTTACAATGTCTGAGACACCTGTACAGATGACTGCATCACTAGACGGAACAACTTTATATTATGTTACTGAAGGTGGAGGATTGTACGCTTACAACGGCTTTACCTTAAATCAAAATATAGGGAGTACTTCTGCAGGTACTACTAGCTCATTGGCAGCATCTGGCGGTACTCTGTTTATACAACCAGGTTTCGGATTTAACTCCGCACTATTGACGCGAAATTTAGCTAGATCAGGTTATCCAGGATTAATTGACACTGGTATTGTCATAGAAGGAAAAAACATCACTTACGGTATGTCAGGGAATCTGTATACTATTCTCGTAAACGATACTCAACCGCACGGATTAATTGTATATGATGCTAGTTATAATATTTCTATAATAACATTGAGCGAGGGGATAGCAGCTTGTGCAGTTGCTTCTAACGGGGGTGACGTTTTTGTTATAGATAATGCAGGTAATGTGTATAGTATTGAATCAATGATCAGCCCTACAACAGCGACGTTACTTGTCCCACCTCAATTAACTACCGCGAATAGTGCTGCAGATATAGTGACTGCTCTCGAGTCATATAGTCCCGCAGAAATAATAAATGTAGCTGTAAGTGCGGGTCTCTCTAATACGATCCTGCTCGCTTTCGCGGAGCGTGCCGCTACCAACGGCACGGCTATCTTTTCTTCCTATGCGGGGACATCCTTTGCTGGAATGACTGCGACGATTAGTGCGACGGCTGCTGCATCACTGTATACTAAACTGGGTATTACTGGCGCCGAGGCGACTAAGGATATTTTTATCTCCGTACCTAATGCTGGTGTTCTTACCCTTGGTTCCACCACCATAAATACGTCTCTGGCGATAGATGACACTGTGAATGCTACCTATACCTTTGCTGGATACCCTAACCATACGTTGTCTATTGCGTCAGGTGTTCAAACTTTTACTAGTCCCAGTGGATCAAAGGTGCTCAGCCAGGGTAGTACCTTCACATTAACTAATGCGAGTGGGTCATTTACCTATCCCGTATTATCTCTAGATTTAACGTTTGGGCAGGGCGTTAAAGCTGCATCACCTGTCTGTTTCCTCGGCGACGCGCCCGTCATGACGCCCTCCGGCTATCGCCGTATGGATTCTCTGAAGGTCGGCGACCGTGTCTCCACTCCTACCGGCACCGCGGTTATTCAGAATATTCACTGCCAGAACTACGCCGCCGGTCCCTCTGCGAATCCATACGTGATTCCCAAGGGTCGGTTCGGTGCTACCCAGGAGCTGCTCATCTCTCCTCGTCACCGTGTCGCTGTAAAGGGTCGCATGGTGGAGGCCCGCGACCTCGGCCTTCAGCAGAGAGACGTGGGTCAGCTGACCTACTATAATCTGGGCCTGAAGGGTGCTAACATGATCGTGGCCGGCGTGACAGTTGAGTCTCTGGCTTCCTTGGCCCGCGTTACGATTAGCCGCGCCACGTTCAATAAGATTCTGGCAAGTCGCTACGGTGGTCGGATGACACCCGAGATTGCGGCGGCCTGCCATATTAACGGCGACTCCGTGTCCGTGCCTATTCTACGCCATTAGTAGGGATGCGTATCTTCTTGATGCGCCACAGTAAATCATGCGCGAATCATCTCCGAGATGTTGGCGCACCAGATGACATCCGCGATCCTGGTCTTTCCGTAAACGGTGCTGCTGCGGCCCGTGCGTATGGCCCCGTCCTCCGTAAACGTCTGCTCCGTCTCGGCTTTGATGTGCGCAAGGCCACAATCGCCTCCTCCACCCTTCGTCGTGCCAAAGAAACCGCCACCCTCCTCTTTGGTCGCACGACCACCGTAGAACAGTTCACAGAGCACGGCGCGATACCCGAGAATACACCGGTCGGAAGCTCCTATGAGACACCGAACTGGCCCGCAGTACGCGCACGCCTCAGCGGGGACACTGTGCTAGTTGGCCATGGGTCTTTTTTGACCTCTCTCTGGCCCGAGCTGACTGGCAAGAAGCGCGCGGAAAAACTCAAGAATATGGATGGAATCTTGATTGAAGACGGACGATACACAGAGATCCTGGCACCGCGTCTATCACGAACGCCAGACAGCTGCCGAGTCCGCGATACGAGAAAACTACGCCTAAGTAGGATGGGTGCAAAGTTCTCTCGTGCAAGAACGGCCAAAAGGGCTCAAAAGGCCCGTAAGACTCGTAAACAGCGCAAAGCGCAGCGAGGCGGCAATTCTCTGCCCTATTATCGCGACGATCTGCGATTCCAGTATACCGGTGCCGCCGGTCACAACCTGACTAGGTCTACGCCGTATATGGTTCGCCCCATGTTAGCTGCCACCACATCACGCTAAATTGTTAGCCCCTTATAGGGGCGAATGCCGCATGTTACTATAGCAATCATACGGCATTCGATATCATGTGCAAATATGTATCACAATCGTTCCTATCGTAATGATGCATGTGATCCACTTGGCGCCGCGACAGAGAAGATACCTAACCCCAAGTTGTCCAAGCACGGCCGGATTATGTGTCGCGAATATGGTCCGGTCCTCAAGGAGCGCCTTGAGGCCATCGGTATCGACTTCGGCACTGCGTTAATCGGCGGCTCTTATCTACAGCGGGCCACGGAGACCGCTACACGCTTATTCCCCGGACACGACATACAACAGGTTCCGTATCTCACGGAATCGGGTAATGTCCCGGTAAATCAGCCGGATGGCGGCTTCACGAGTAGCTGGCCGGATGCGCTCAAGTATCTGGCTCGCACGGGAAAGACCCAGTTTGTCATTGTTAGTCATGGGAATTATATGCGCGAGCGGATATGGCCTTCCGTCTCTAAAGAACCGTCGGCATATATGGGTAACTTGGATACCATTGTGATTCGTGCAGTCTTGACACCCTTGGGTAACCTTCTTCAGCCAACGGCACATCGGATTGACTACGATGGACGCATTACAACATACACTCCGGGAGATACATGTGCCTTGCCGCGTAATCTGTCGTATATCCGGAGCCTGGCGAGGAAGACAAAGAAGCAGCAGCTGGCGGAGCAGGCCCGGGGTCAGACGGGCGGATGGTCCCCATCCATTATGGGGCCTTTCGTTGATAACGGCCTCCGTCTCCTGCCTCTGTGTGGCTATCTCGGATATAAGATGTTCAAGGGAAGGGCGACAAAAAGGCGAAAGGCACGGAGATGAACGCACCCCGAATCTAAACGAAAACACCTATCAAAGCCTAGAATGGACCCTGATATGCTCTTCCGCATCCGCACGGTCAAGGCCGCTCCCTTTCGCACCCTGGTTGAGGCCATCAAGGACATCCTCACTGACGCCAATCTTGAGTTTGACCAAACCGGGCTCAAGATTATGGCTATGGACGGTACCCACACCATCCTTGTCCATCTCCGACTCCAGGCCGACCGGTTTGACGAGTTTCACTGTCCCGCCAAGCACGTGCTAGGCATCAACATGATTAACTTGTTCAAGCTGGTGAAGACGATGAGCAATAATGAGAGCATCGTGCTCTTCATGCGTCGTTCGGATACCACGAAGCTGGGCATTGAGATCCTGAATGGTGAGAAGCAGATGGTTACCCGCTTTGCGCTGAACCTCATTGAGCTGGATGTCCGTCCTATTGCGATTCCGGCGGTCCAGTTTCCGAGTATTATCACAATGCCGGCCACAGACTTCCAGAAGATTATCCGGGACATGCACACGCTGGGCGAGGTGGTTGAGATCCAGTCGGCGAGTCAGGAGCTCATCTTCAAGTGCAAGGGCGACTATGCCGAGCAAGAGACGATTTTCAGCATTGGCCAGAATGGGCTGGCACAGAAGATAACGGTGAATGAGATCGTTCAGGGCAATTTTTTCTTGAAGCATCTCGTGCTCTTCACCAAGTGTACGAGTCTGTGCTCGGACATTAGTCTGTATCTGAAGAATGATTATCCGATTATTGTGGAGTATAATGTGGCGGGGCTGGGTGAAATTAAATTGGCGCTGGCGCCTGCGCTGACGAAGCCGACTGAGTCGACGTAGTCGACTCGTCAGGCTGAGTGGCTCTAAACCCTCAGAAACCTCGTAAACTCGGTTTCTTCGGATTACCCCTTCGCTGATGGCGTAGCCATCAGCTCGGTGAAGCCCTAACGTAAGACAGCCTCCAGCGCATCTGCCTGCTCCGTCAACTCACGAATACGAAGCAACAGTGCGAAAACGTCTCCATGTGTCGGGGCCGTCTTTATCTTTTCCTCCAACATAGCAATTTCCATACGGAGCTCCTGTAAGATTTTCTCAGGATCCTCTGTAGGTCCAGCAGACCGAGACCGAGATGCAGACCGAGACCGATGCCGATGCCTAGGCCGAATGCGCCGGCGTTCGCGAAGAAATCTCTGAGTCGCACGACGCGCAGTCCTAGCACGAGCATTTCGTCGCGTTTTGCTGTCCATTCCTACTTATACCAACCATAATTTCGCAGAACATCAAAGAGCCGTGATAATACATCATTCTTTGTCCAAACCGTATTTCCGGGACCCAGGTCTCGGAAACCTGACTCCGTAAATTCACCTGCGATGTTAGCCCCACGGAATGTAATTAGGTGCGGCGTAATTCTGAATGTGACCGGCAGCACTCTCCCGAGCGCTCTGTGAAGTGGGCTACGTCTCCTTGTCTTCATTTACTTATCGGGAATATTTCTCACATGTAGATGAAGACACGGAAACGTGGTCGTGCCGACCTACCAATCAACAAGAAGGGTGCACATGCTCTGGTACTCTCCTGTATTGACCCCCGCTTCACGGCCCATCTGGCAGATTTTCTCCGTCACGAGAAAGACGTTCTCCACGACTACGACCTTGTGACTCTCGCAGGTGCATCCCTCGGCGTCACACAGACTAAGTATCCCTGTTGGCGGTCCATGTTCTTCAAACACATCGATCTCGCCATCGCGCTACATGGTATCAAGACCATCTGGGTCGTAGACCATCTGGACTGTGGCATGTATAAGCAGACATTGGGTCGCGATGATGAGGACTCCCATACCGAGCAGCTAGCCGCGCTCAAAGTCACTCTAAAACATAAATATCCCCGACTCGGGTTCCGTGGCTACCTCATGGATACGCGCGGTAGCATCAATAAAGTTCTGTAAACCTTTATAAGAAATGGCAACGCTCAATGCTATCCAGGATGCCGGCATGATTTTAATTTCCGCTCAGCCAGATGAGACCTATTTTCACTGGCAGGTGGAGCTCTATCTCTACCAGTTTTCCAAGCACGGTATCCAGGACCACTGCTATGCTCTGTTTGGTTATCGTGATAAGCCATCCGAGTATGCGCAGGGCATCGCCGCCAAATACAAGAATGTTCTGTTTTACAAGGACACGCGGGATAGGAAGGGGCCTCACCATTATATTCCCTCCATTCGGCCCCACCTTCTGAAGCAGTTCTTTGCCGAGCGCCCGGAGCTTGGTCGCAACGTTTTTTACCATGATTCGGATATATTTTTGGTCCATCTCCCGCCTTTTGAACGCATGCTAGGTGACGATATGGCGTATCTGTCTGATACAATCTCGTATATTGGATATGATTACATCAAATCCAAGGCGGATGCGTATAAGAAGAAGTATCCCGCGCTGCCGGAAGACGACATCCTGAATCAGATGTGTAACATGGCGGATATACCGAAGCAGCTTGTTAAGGATAATCAGGCAAACGCGGGGGGCGCACAATATCTGCTGAAAGGAATTGATGCCGCATTCTGGACCGAGGTGGAAACGTTATGTCAAAAATTATTTACATTGATGACAGTTTATGAGAAGAAGCATCCGATTGACCCCAATGAAATTCAGGCATGGACAGCGGATATGTGGGCGGTCTTCTGGGTGTATCTCAAGCGGGGCTCGGCCCGTGTCCATAAGGAACTGGATTTTTCATGGGCCACTTCTGGAGTCTCCGAATATTTCAAATTGAATATCTTTCATCTGGCAGGTATCACTGAAGAAACGTCTAAAGATAAATTTTACAAGGGCAAGTACTCTAGTAAGAATGTATTTAAGGAATATGCTAAGAATCCGGCTATTTTTGACCACATATCTCCCAATAATGCGACCTACGAGTATGTCAAGGTGCTGAAGGAATACGCAAGTGGTCTACCGCCCCCGGTTATTACCGACAATTCGCGGTTTTTCTTGAAATCTGAGGATGCATGGTCGGCGGTGTATGAGAAGACGGGAACACTCTTGGGTCAGCCGATCTGGAAGGCAATGGATAAGCCGTACATGATTTTCAATAATGGCTCTTCATGGGTAATTACGCATACTCAATATGAAAAAGAACTGCGTGCCGGTTCGGGCGGGTTTGTGTTCAGTACGGCAGATGAAGCACATCAGGGGTGGGTGGGGACAGTTGAGCTGCTTTCACGTGCATTAATTTCTGAAGTAACCGGGCAGATGCGGTTACTAGGACAGTGGGCGGGAGTGTACACGAAGGGCGCAGAAATTTTGGGAAAACCTACATGGCGCGGCCCCTATCTCATTTTTCATAATGGGGGCACATGGGTGTTGACCGATATGCAGTATGAAGAGGAGCTTATGAACTCCGCAGAAGGTGCTGGTGGATTGGCTTCGGCAGATGATCCTACAGAGTTTTGATCACAAAACTTGACATTTGATTGCACCCGATGTTTCACAGTACGATGTCCAAGATGAGTTTTGCTAAAGCTGTTGCGTCGCCGCCGGGAGAGGTGCTGACGCATGCCATACCCACGGGCCCATGGACTATATATTTCCATGAGCCGGAGGATAAGTCGATGACTGCGGATTCCTACAAGAAGCTCTACGTGGCTTCAAGTTGGGAGGCGCTGGGTGCAGTGCTGCGCGAGCTGGGGCCGCATAAGACGGCAAATGGTCTGCTGCGCATTATGCGGGGAGAGTTCTCGCCGCTCTGGGAGAACAAGGCAAACATTCACGGGGGCTCCTACTGCCTGAAGATTAGCCGACGGAATGCGATTGAGGTGTTCAACGCATATCTGGCGGCGGCGGCGATGGGCACCTGTGCGAAAGATGCGGGAAACACAATTGTGGGCGTGACAATCAGCCCGAAGAAGGGGTTCTGTATTATAAAGATTTGGAATGTGGACGCGAAGCGCTTCGGGTCACCTGCTGATTTACAGCTCCTTCACGAGGAGGTGAAGGAGTCGGAAATCTTGTATAGGAGGCATACTGAGCAACGCATGTAATGCGTTGCTAACCATTCTTTGCGCTAGCAAGCACACTGTTTACACTTATATTTTTTACATCTTAGTCTTTTGCACTCACGCTTTGGCCGAGTGTTAATGCGCAAATACGATGATACCAGCGCAACTGCAAAGAAAAAACATACAATCATCACGGGGATTAACATAAGTATCCATGCGAGAGACTCAAAGCCTCCTAGACATAGAGACTGGAAGACAAGTGAACCCAGAGCACCTACAATCAGCCACCATGTCATATTGTCCATCTCGCCCATCATTAAGTGATAAATTGAGCCTGCGGCAGAGACCAAAAGAATTGTGGATGTAGGTTTACAGAGCTCCATCTTACTTTAGGCAACTACTTCTTGAGAAACACCGGCTTGCCGTTAACAATGGCACCGACTTCCTCCCCTGGCTCATCATTGTCGTCAACATAGAGCTTGTTTGTCTTCACATCCTTGAAATACTTACGCCCCTTAATGATCATCTGCTCTACCTCCATGCCCTCTTCCTCTTCGGCCTCTTCCTCTGCCTCCTCGGCCTCTTCGTCCTCTTCCTCGGCCTCGGCCTCTTCCTCTTCCTCTTCCTCGGCCTCTTCCTCTTCCTCTTCCTCGGCCTCTTCCTCGGCCTCGGCCTCGGCCTCGGCCTTGGTGACAACTACGGCAGGGGCCTCATCCTCAGGCTCAGATTCAACCTCCATTTCCAAAGATACAACATGGCTAATCTTTTCAGCAACAACTAGACTCGGCGACTGGGTGAACTCGTCCAGCATGTCTAGCAGCTGCTTCTCAAGCACGGTCTCCTTGAAGCCGGCGTACTCTGCCCAGATTGCCAGGAAGCGTCGGGTATCATCTCTAATCACGGCCCAACTAGCCTGAAGTTTCAGAATCTCAAGCAGCCCATTCTTTAGCGCTGTTCCATAGAAGGCGCCAACACTGTTCACTAGCGTGCGATAACGGGTTTGCTCAGACATCGTACTTGTGGTAAGTACCAGCACCCCCGGTCAAGTTTTAGCTCGTAATGCCCATACAGAACTCCAGAGTAGCCTCTTTATCAATAATTGGCTTGCTGCGACGCAGACGCAGTCCCTGTGCGCCAGGACGATTCGCACGGTCCATGGCCCAGGGAATGAACGAATTCTTGACCGACGCGTCATAGAAATCCACCGGCTTTGTATCCATGACCTGGATAATAGAAATCATGGGCGGCGTCATTACATCCACGCGAATTCGGCCCTCACTCATAATCGCACGGAAATCCGTAATATCCAGTGAGCCGCCGAACAGCCGGAGAACTGTCCGGGCCGGTGCGAGACGCACACTTTCAATGCCCCCATACAAGCGATTAAGAAGCGCAAATCGTTCCCACTGAACATGGAGGTCCAGGCGTTCATTAAACAGATACGCCGCTGCACACTCGGGACAACAGAAATTCCCATACACACGCCAGATACCCTCCTCAATGACAGAAGGAATCACACATGGAGGTCCGCGAAACTGATGACAGTCCCAAAAGCACGCGGCATCCGTAGTCTCGGGTAGCCGCTGCTCCCGATTCGCATCATGAAATCGCACCATGAGACTCTCGGAATAATGGAGTGGCAGCGAAGGGCGTGTAACGACAGGCACAGGTGTTGGCACATGTGCCTGTCCAAATGTGGCATATGCCTCATCTGAATCATACGCAATTATGCCCTCAGTTGTAGTCGGTGTACTCGCAAAGAGCTCATTATCAATGTCACTAAAATGAATCGGCAGATGAGTGATCAGAGGACGCTGCTCAGGCACCAGCGAGCCCTGGATACCCTCTGGTGTGACCTGTGCAATGACGGTGGGCTTGGCCTTGCGCTTCTTGGGCGTCGGCACAGGCGTCGTCTCCTCGATGAAGATGCTGATGGGCTCTGTTACCTTCTTGCGAGACTTCTTCTCCATTTACTGGTTAACGGGTCAGACCGTTTAGACCCGTGCTCTTCAACGGTCTAAGCCGTTTGCTGAATATTAGTAGATACAACAGATGGATGCTAAACAATGTCCATGGTGTGCCCGCTGGTGCCTTAAGGATGATGCGTGTAACTATATCTATGCCTGTGGCCTGGAAACCACTGGACAATTCGTGATTGGGTCAGGATGTGGAAGACCGTGGTGCTTCCAATGTGGCAAGAAGTTATGTGGTCTATATATTGATCCGGTAACAGGTAAGAAGATAGGAAACCGTGAGATTCATGACACATGCTGTCGCTCAGATGAAGAGTTCTGTGAAGAGGCCTACTGTCCAGGTGGACATAATAGTCATACAGCAAAACGCTGGTAGCTCCCCAACCGCCTAAACGTATCGCCCCACCATTCGGTAATGGAGTGGACGGAGCAATATCGTCCATCACATCTGGCCGCGGTAACGGGTCAGGACACGCTCAAAGCATTTCTCATTCGGTTGTCTGCCGACCTCGCCGCAGCACCGCATCTGATTCTCCACGGCCCACCGGGAACTGGCAAGACGACGCTGGCTCTCGCCTTCGCCGCCGATTCGTATCCGGCAGTTCCTGGTCCCGCCGCCTCCATGTATCTCAATGCTAGTGACGAACGGACAATGGAGACCGTCCGCGAGCGTATTCGCGAGTTTCTCCGCACCCAGTGGGTCGGTGTGACCCGAAAAATCGTCATCTTTGATGAAGTGGAGACAATGACCGAGCCCGCACAGCTCACACTGCGTGCGCTCATGGATGCACCGATGGTTCCTGGCACGCCGCTGCCGCTCTTTATCTTTCTCTGTAACACGCTGAGCCGCATAGTGCCCCTCGTCAGGTCTCGTGCTCTTGCCCTCTACTGCGGTCATCTTACGAGTAATCAGATTCACGGACTCTTGGCCGATATTCAGACGAAGGAGGAGTCCGTGACACCACTGCCGACGCCGCTGGCCTGTCTGCTGAATCGCGGCGACATGCGCGCGTTTCTTCATAGAGCCCAACAGGGCCAGGACCCCAATTCGTGGCTACCGTGGCTCCAGCGGCTCATGAATACACCGGCCGACCGCGTTCATATTGTCTGGGAAGAGGGACTGACTCGCGCGCCCATTTGGCTCCTTCTGCGCACTGTGCTAGTCTTCTGTTATGGCCTGGGGCTTCACACGGTGGATCCCGACCTTTGGAAACTGTGGCTCGAAGCCGTTGTTCGTCACCGTTCGCTGGGCCCGCTCATACCGCTGTGGAACCGACTAGTGGCGTCATGGCGGCGTTAAATTCGGGCAATTTCCGAATTATTATTAGAAACTATAATAGATGCCATCATTTACGTCCAATATTACATTTCCGGATATAGGTGTTCCTTACCAGTTTTTATTTACATACGATGATAGTATTGGATATGCCGCGGGCAATACTAGCATGATGGATAGTAATGCTATTTATGATCCTGGTGCTATCACAGGAAAGATCATATCGCCGGTTACTGCCGATTTAGCAATTGAGATATTAGCTCCTCCGTTTTCGGATCCTTCAGGAGGCACGTTTTATATGCGCTTCAAGGGGCCACAGCGTTTATTAAACGACATAAACGCACAACTCACAATAGATAATAACGCAAACTATCAGCAATTCGCCGATCGTTACACAGATGCTACGACCACGGCTATTACTCTTATTTTTACGAACTATAGTACTATCCCGCCTTTAACTATAGACGGAGTATCAGGATATAATACAGGAACTGCAAACTGTAGTATAGTTGTAACACAGCAGTTGACCCCCGTTATTGCGTCTAATATCTGCTTCGTGGCCGGCACCCCCGTGAATACGGATGACGGGCCCGTCGCCATTGAGAACTTGGGTAGCCATACGATCCGCAACAAGAAAATCGTGGGAATCACGCGTACACTGTATTCTGGCACGCATCTGATTCGCCTTGATCGTCATTCTATAGAGCGCAATGTGCCGAGTCAGACAACGATTGTGACGCCTCTCCACAAGATTCGGTATAAGCACCGAATGACGTGCGCGGGTGACATTCCCACTGGTGTCAGTATTCCATATGAGGGCCAACTGCTCTATAATGTTCTCCTGGACCACTATGGGACAATGTCAGTAAATGGAATGATAGCCGAGACGCTGCATCCGAATAATATTGTTGCTCGTCTACACCATACACCGATTGCTAGTCAGCTGTACATTGCCAAAAGGTGACGGTGGGACCTAAACGATTTTGGGCTAGCAACATGATACCAAGTCCACTACGGATCAGCACAATGACGGTCACGGGTCACCTGGGTGTCAGCCCAAATCTCACGGCACTGTTTGATCAATCGGCGTTTATCCCTTATTGGTGGGTGGGTCCTGGGATTATTAAGATTCAGGTCGGCGCCGACAAGAAAGGTATCTGCACGGAGGATATCATGCATGTGTCAGCCAAGTCCAAGAAACAGTTCTTCAATCAGTCGTCGCTCGTGTTTCGGATGCTGTTGCCTGACGCGCATTCGCAGGTCCCAGTCGTTTTCAAAGAAACCAATATCAAGTTGTTCAAGAATGGCGGATTTCAAATGACCGGTATTTCTTCCGAGGCCATGGCCCGTGAATCGCTCCGACAACTGTTTGAGATGAACAAGGGCCGTGGCATCTGGCCTACCGAACCCACCATACAGAAGTTCAACGTCTGTATGATGAATTCCGATTATTCCATCGGCAAGGCCATTCGACGCGACCGTCTGTATAAAATCCTGGTAGAGACCCACGGGCTTTGGAGCTCCTTTGAGCCGACTATCTATCAGGGAGTGAATACGAAGTTCTTCTGGAATAAGGAGCGTCCGGCCGATTCTCCGCCTGGTATCTGTTTCTGCCCTGAGCCTTGTGACGGTAGCGCCAGCGGTTACGGTGTGGGGAAGTGTAAGAAAATTACAATCTCGCCTTTCCGAACTGGCAGCATTATTATTACAGGGGCACAACATCCTGAGCAATTGTATGATGCGTATGACTTTATGAACGGAGTGCTTCGTGATAATCCAGATGTGCTGCGTGATGAAGTGCCCCCGACACGACGACGGACAAATATGCCGACAACGGTTGAGGGAATTCTTGCACAGAAGATGCGAGGCAGTCCGCGGAACATTGTCCGCCTGTAAGGCGGACAATCTAACATTTCGGGCAAAGCCCGATGCGGAACATTGACCGCCTGTAAGGCGGACAATCTAACGCTTACAATGTCATCTACTAACTTTTTTCTAAAAAGCCAGTAGATGGCAACAGTACGATGTCCAGAAGGATTAGTCTTCTGTGGTCCAAATACTCTATCCAGAGGACTCTGCGTCCATGATCAGGCAGATTGTAATGTAAGGAGTTCTTCTGCTCGTAATGTCCCAATCACTCCCGAGGATGCAATCGGTGCCAAGTTTGCCTATACTGAGGAAGGTCTAGGTCGTCATTGTTATTATACGGATACAACTATCAAATTAGATTTCTATAGGTCATATCCTGATGGAGAACCAATCCCAGATAATTTCTCCTGTCTAACCTATAATATTTGGGGACTCGCAAAAAATGCTAAACTTCAGAGGCTCTTTGGCCTCAGACAGTCCTTGCTAGAAAAGACCCTCCGAGGATCCGGTGCCGATATGTTGTGTTTACAAGAAATGAGCGAGTTTTCTTATGCGAAGTTGGCTGGCCTTATTTCCGAATATAAATTTGCCAGTGAGATTCCATATCCTGCACATGGAACCCCCACCGCTGCCCAGAGGAATCGTGGTGTAGATGTGTACTTTTTGTCTAAATACAAGCCGTCGGCTATTTACATGTATGGAGTTCAAGGAGTCTTAGGATATGCGAATGCATTGATGGCAATAGAATACCCAAATTTAGTTGTCTTCAATTTATATAGCCAAGCGGGCAGCAAGTCAAGCCCTGGTCAGCAACTTAAGTGGCTTCATTATTCCAGATGTCGGTATGATATTCTTCAGACAATTTTTGATTTGATTAAATCACGACCAGACTCAGATGCTAGTAGGAAACCAATGTGCCAGGGAAAACAGGTTATAGTATGTGGCGATTTTAACTTTCACTTAGATGGAGACTTAAATGAGTGGCCTGAGATGGCTATGATTGAGAAATATAAAGAAGATGGATTCGTAGATTCATTCCGACAGATTCACACTGATGCGTCAGCGGTACCTGGATTTACGGAAGATACCGATCTGAATATAATGCGCTGGAATCAGAAATTGATTGATAAAAAATATAGGTTTGATGCTATTTTATATAAAGGTCATCTGACTCCTAAGAAGTCTGAGATGATTGGCTTAGACTACGAGTGCCTGGGGCAGGCAGATTCCAAGTGGTTTATTGAGAATATATCGGAGGCTAAGGAGGATCAGAGGCATTTGCTAGCGAGATGTGCTGGAAATAAAATACCTATAAATGCATCTGACCACTTTGGAGTCATGACATGGTTTGGATCTGGGAGATCAAGAGGTACCCGAAGAGGTTCTAGGACAAGAGGCCACTCTATTCCTGGTTCTATAGCAAGAAGTCTTGGTTCTAAAACACGTAGACGCGCTAGCATAGCTGGTCGCCTGTAACACAAGGGCGGTGCCAGTCCCCGTGCGGTTGATACTCCGGTAACATTCCCGGCGCGCACTTCAGAATATGAGCGCCCCTGTTCCCGCCGCCCCTGTAGCCCCCGCCCTTGCCCCTCCGGCTTCCCCGTTAATTCCCGGCGAAAAGGTCTTGTTCCACGCGGCAAAGATTGCTACCGAGCAAGATAAGCCTATTCTTTTGGACTATTACGCCGCCACGCAGGAGTCTGGAACAGCCTTCCTTGGACAGGATAAGGTCACAAACGAGAAGATTCTGGTGAAGAATACGGAGGAGTATACTAGCCCGGTTCAGAAGATGTTCAAGGTCGCGACCGACTACATCATTGTGACAGAAAATTCAGTCTATGTTGTGAGCGGAGCCATCAAGAAGAAGCTGATCAGTAGCTAAGGGCTGAAAGATTATAATCGCCCCAGATAGAATGGTGCGTTCTAGCCGTAGTCGTAGTAGGAAGAGTCACAGGAAGGGGCGCAAGAGTCACAGGAAGGGGCGCAAGAGTCACAGGCGCCAGCGTGGTGGTATGCTGCCCTTTAATGAAATCGGCAAGATCTTGACCCCAGAGATGCAGGCACAGGCCGGTGTGGCTCCTCTGACGTCTGCAGTAGCGGAGGCGGAGGCAATCGCGGGTCGCTACAATCCCGTTGGTGCGCACGGCATGTACCAGAGAGGTGGCATGGCCCCCTTCGGCTACAGCTTGCCTCACGAAATGGTCGGGTTACCCACTTCTTTTGGTCGCACCGCTGACGTTATTGGAGTAAAGGCCAGCGAGCAGATTGGTGGCCGCCGTAGCTACAGGCGTAGCCGTAGCCATAGGCGTAGCTACAGGCGTAGCCGTAGCCATCGCCGTAGCCACAGGCGTAAGCAGCGTGGCGGCATGGCCGACATTAACTGGTCAATGGGTCCCGGCGTCTCTCGCTCCGAGGCAGACTCCTTAATGAACCCCCAGTTCCGCAACGAGCAGGGCGCCAACTACCTGTATCATGAAAATAAGGGCGCTCAGTTCTAAGCCGGCCATATAAGTTTTAGTGCAGATCGTTGTTCATCCGATATGCTCTGGACCTTCACCCGACATACGACATGTAAGTCGCCGAAACCGCCGCCCCGTACAGGCATTCCCTTACCCGCCACCTTGACCACATCCCCATGGCGCACGACCTCTCCCCACGTTACCGTCACCGGCAGCCCAGAGGGATGCTCTAGAGTCCGCTCCCATCCTAGCAGTGACTCCGGTAAACTGATCTCCACCTCCATAATCAGTGTCGAGCCCCGGCGTTCCCACTCATCCGTCTCTCGCAGGACAAGAATCACATCTCCCGGCCGTTCAAAAGCCGGTGATTCTGAGCACTGCCCTGCAAAGACTAGCTTATCTCCATCTTCCATGCCCGGCTCAATGACCACACTCAGCGTCGATTCTTGCTCTACAAACTGCCGGCCACCACAGACCCCGCATTTGTTTGCCTGCCGTCCCGCGCCTCTACACGCCCCACATGTCTCCTGAATCATGGCCATCATCGGCCCCATCTGGTGCCGCTTCATACGGACCCCATGTCCACCACAGACCGCACAGTCATCAAACACACAGTCGCGACATATTATGTCTCGCTTTATCACGAGTTTAATGGTTTTACCGTGATACATGTCGGCAAGCCGCACACCAATCTCATGGACCTTATTGGGGCCCTGTGCCACCTTCACATTCGCCGGACCAAAGAATGATCCGAACATGCCGAACATTGATGACATATCCAGGACAGGCGCATCCATTGATCCTGTCGCGTCATAATGCGACCGTTTCTGGGGATCAGACAACACTTCGTAGGCCGCCTGGATCTGTTGAAAGGTTTCCGTATTGCCACCGCGATCTGGATGACACTCAAGAGCCTGTTTTCGGTACGCACGTTTAATCTCTTCCTGCGTGGCTGTTTTTTCAACACCAAGCGCCGCGTACATTCTTAGAGACCATATAGTGGACGGCCTTAGACACCGTATTAGCCCTAAGGGCTAGGCCATAAAGGCTAAGCCCTAAGGGCTAAACCCTCCAGCCATCAGTCAGAACAATGGACGCCGTCCTCGGCCAAGACGCTATCGTATCATTTCTCCGCAGCAAGATACAGCGACCACCCCACATTATTCTTGTCGGTGCCACCGGCGTGGGCAAGACCATGCTAGCCAATGCGTGGATCACAGAGCACATGATCAGTCAGGGTGTGACAAATCCGGCCCATCAGGCTACAATGACACTCCGTCTCAGCTCGGCCGATGACCGCGGCATTGCCGCGATTCGGCAACGTCTGACCGAATTCGTGCGTCGCGTTCGGCCGGTGCCCGGTGCCCTCGCATGGGTCCTCATTGACGACGCCGATAATCTGCCCGCCGTTACCCAACAGGCTCTGCGCCGCATCCTTGAACTCCACGCCCACGAGACGTTATTTTGTTTCATCGCCCAGAGCTGCGAGCACTTTATTGAGCCCATTCAGAGTCGTTGTGTGATTCTCAAGGCAGTGCCAGTGCCGCTGGAGATTCATGGTCGTGAGCTCCTCAGTCGCGTCGGCGCGACCGTGTCCGACGATGAACTGGAGCTTATGGTGGGACTCTGTGCCGGTAACGCACGGCAATTCACCATTATCGCCCGGGCGGCCAAGTATTCGGATGATATGAATTTTTTGCTGAATGCGCCCCCTGTGTCACAACTCCTTGCACTCCAGGAAGCAATTATCCAGCGCGACATCAACGGTATCGCGACAGGTGCGCTAGGACTCTGGAGCAAGGGCTATAGTTTTGAAGACTGTATTGCGATGTTGGAGACAGTGGTGCGTCTCTATAATGACTCGCTCACCATGGATCTCCAATATGTGTTACAGTGTTGTGCAGAGGGGCATGTATTCCAGATCCTGAACAGAACCACGACGCTGGACCTGATCGCGGTTCTGTCGGGGCAGGCATCCTCGGCGTGTTTGGCCTCGTCCCTTTAGGGGCGAGGTCTTCACTTGCTTTAGCAAAAGCAAGTTTGGCCTCGTCCCTTTAGGGACCTAACGCGCCAATTATCTAGACATAGTAGGGGGCGGCGATGAAATTTTCACAATTTATAGAAATCCCCCCGGTAGGTGATGTAAAGGATCTATTTACTGCCGCTACAGGTCGTCCACTTGACATAGGTGTCACTTGGACTACGTGGCGCCCGTTGGACCCCGATCACCTGCTGGAATTCCAGGCATATATTCGCCCATGCCATCAGCAAATCCTTATCGAGACGCTTGATGATATACAAAGTCCTTGCGCTTTCCTAAGGCAACTTCTGAAACCCCATGGATTCAATATTTATAAACATAAAAAAGAATACGTGGTGGGTACACTCAAAGGCCCGACCCACGTGAGTAAAAAATCGGGCACTACCTTGATTATGACGTAACTTTCACAATCTAGCAGCTAGATTGAGAAAATTATGCTGAGACTCTATGCTCTAGCGTTACCTACGTGCGTAGGAAGCCCAAAGAAAGTCCGACTCGTAAATCTGGGCTTCAGAGAGGCGAGTGAACCACAATGTCTTTGATGCCATCTCCATGCGGTCGCGACCATCTGGCAGTGCGACCCAGAGCCCCGCAGGTGGAAACCACGCCGATTTCTCAAACAGATCCTCATAATTGAGACGGGAGCCGCAGGGCTTGATGACATCTGCCCGCTCTTCGGGTATCGTCAGCCGAATCTGGCGCATGTCCACATCTGACCACGATTGCGGCCCGCGTTCAATAATCATCGCCATCGTGGCGGCCTGCGCGGTCCAGGCCGGATGGTGAGGGCGCGCAGCCCAACCCGCTGACTCAAAGCACACCGCGTCCTTGGTCGTGCGCCGCCGCAACTCGGCACCAGATGCGACTGGCAATACAGAGCCATCTATCCAAAGCCCACCCAGAGCCGCGAGCATGGCGGGGCGCACCCACATCATCCACAGTACGGGACTTGCCTCCTCGGCACCCTTGGGTATAACACCACCGGCCTCCTGAATACGCCGGAGCGCTTCGGCGCGACCGACCGGGATAATGGTATAATTGCTCCAAAGGGCCTGCGCTTTCTTCAGACACAGCGACAGATAGGGTGTCTCGTGAGGCAGACGGCGATCCTCAAAAGAGCGCCACTGTTTTGTGTCAAGGCGGTCATCTACGTGCCACCAGATGACAGGCTTGGTTATATCTACGACCTGTTCCTGAATCTGTATATTGTAAGCGGCACCGGCGCCGAGCACGACAACGGCGAGCACAAGAATCCACGCTGGTATCATTCCCTTACTTATGGTGCCGGTTTACTTATCCGTTACAAACATGCGCCGGCGCATCTGATCGGCCCAGGACTCTGCCAGTGTATCCTGTTGGGCCACGCGCATGCGCCGCTGACGTTCGCGTTCTTCTAAGGCTGCGGCAGCCGCCGCAATGCGCGACGCCTCATCGGGATCCACACGAGCGAGTTCGGCCTCGCGTAACCGCTTGGCCTCTTCCACATTGCGCGCGCCCTTTCCGACCCGCACATCGGCCACCTCATGAAAGCGCGTGGAGCCCGTCGTATAGGCCTCCTTGAGGTCAACAAACTGGGTATCGGAACCGAATGCCGCCGTGAAATTCTTGGTCTCACCGCCGAGTTCGGTTCCACTAGTGGGCATTATGGCATCCGGCTCGTGTTTACGAATGATCGCTGTGCCGGCAGTCTGCGCCATGGCTCGCTCACGGAATACTGTCTCAAATGTCTGCTGATTGAACTTGCCCTTGAGACGGGAGTCAGCGACGACCTCTTCGCTACCGCCGGCACCGGCCATCCAGTCGCCGTAGCCAGTGTCCATGTTAGGATCGGGCAGACGATTCTCTTCAAATAACTTATTAAACGAGCCCATGTCTAGCTTCTTTGCAGACAACTGGACAGGGGCCTCAATGGCCACACGATTCGCGAGAGCGGACTCCTTGGTAACTGGCATGGCGATGCGGGCCTTGTCGGCGGCGGAACCACTGACTCTTGCTAGGATCTTTTCAATAAATTTGTAGGCGCGATTGACCTCGTCAAAGGCCTCCTTGGAGCCACCCTTATCGGGATGGGCACGGAGGGAGGCGGCGCGGTACCCCGCCTTGAGGCGCTCGGCGGTCAAGGACTCGTTCTCACTGATACCGAGGAGTGCAAGAGATTCCTGGAAATAGTCGTGAGCACGGGCGACGGGGCTGACGATGACCTGGGACTCGGTGTAGTCGCGGATCTGGGGTTGCTGTTGCTGTGGGATAGGAGTTGAAAACATGAGGTTCCTCACTGGTTGCACAGCCGCATAAGGAAAGGCGTTGACGGTGCCCCGACGACAATCCGACAACCAAAAAAGGACATGGCCGTAGACCCCTGCCCGTTTGGCCTCATAAATCATCTCCGGAGAGGCTAGCAGTGTCTCTACCATCTTGATGCGTACGGTTTCAGATTCAATGGCGCAGACCTCTTTCCAGATTCGCGATGCTGACGCGCCCATTGTCCTGGGCTGTGGATTTGTTTAGGGAGCGCGGCCGCAGGCCTTCTAAAAGTCGTCGTTAAGTACCAGCTTTTGAGAGGCGACGGCCGCAACCCAGTCTTCAATCGTATCCGTCACATAGGTAGTGCCCTTATACCGGATTGTTGGCAGACTCGTAAGGATTCCTTTTTCCTCTTCCTCTAAGTCTGTATAATCAACGAACACGAGCTCCACACCGGCCGCTGCGCACACCTGAACAACTCGCGGTTTAATCTCCTTACAGCGCGCGCACCAGGTCGCCGTAATAAACTCAACCTTCATCCTACTCACGTCTAGATATTTAGGTAAGGTCAAGTTTACGTAGTACGGCATCAGACAGCACAGGAATCACCGGCTCGCACTCCCACAGCTGCGTTCGCCCAATATCAAACAACGACCAATCCGTCGGCCAATACCATGGCATCCGGTCAATCAGGCCAAGATGCGAGGGTAAGAGACGGGCCATAGAGGCCACCGGTAGCACGGCAAATAAATGGGTGGCCGCTGGCAAATAGTCGGTATAGCGCAGAGGTGGGGGCTTGATGGCAGTCGCCTTGAGCTCTGCCACAATGTCCGACCACAGCGGCGGCAGATGCTCATCAAACGACCAGCCGAGGTCAACGGGCCGACCACAATAATAGTCCCAGACCCACGCGAGGCCGGCCACGTAGGCTGCAGCGGATCCAGGATGCCACGCAGCGTAGTCCATCCTGGTTACGGCAGCCCAACGCGCCGGCAGAGACTCCCACTCATCACGAGCACGCCTCGCCTCACGCTCACCTGCGATCACTGCTAGTCGCAAATCCTCCTGCTCGTGCTCGGCCCAAGGCTCAAGAAGGGCCAACAGACCTTCGGCCTGAAGGCCACCATCAACAATTCGGAGCCCCGCCGCCCACACACGTTCCAAGTCCGCAATAAGGCGTGTAATTCCGTCGTCGCGCACCGTGCGGGTCAGCGATCGCGGAAGAAAGTCGTTACCCAGCAGCGACATGGCGGCCACGTAGTCCTTGATGTGATCGGGAGAACCTAGCAGAACCTCTGCTAGTTCCGTGACATGTAGTGTGCGCCAGGTATCACCGGTCCCCCTCTCAAACTCCTGTGCTTCACGCAGCAGTCGCACGGATGCCCCCGTCTCCGCACCGAGCAGCATTGCTAGCAGAATCAGGTCCGCGTCCAGACCATAGATAGTCACGGTCTTCGGCCTCACACTCCTCAAGTGCGTCATGAGTTTGTGCTCGCCCTCACCGGGCTCCGCTGCCGAGCTCAAGATTACGGGAATGCCCCGCTTACGCCTGCATCGGACTGCCAGCACGTCGGCCAAACGGGCCATAAAGGGCGTGCCCGGCGTGAGCGCATTCTGATCCCATTTTTGTTCCAACGGCACACCTTTGACCACCGACTCCACTTCGGCCATTTTGGGTCCCTTAAACCGCCGCAGTCTCTGCTGCCGCCGCTTGGCCGCGCATACGACCCCATCAATACTAACATAGACACCCTCGGTGGCGCCGACCATACCGATCATCTCTTCCATATAGTCGGCGATCGCCTCCATGAACTCGGACTCCGTGAAGCCGACAGGCATCCGTCGGAGCACACCATACATTGCACAGTTGAAATCCAGACAGAACCATGCCGGTGGGGGACCATGTCCCCGCGAAATCAGCGTCGGATGGCGCCGGCATAGATGTCGGTAAAAACTAGGGATACCCATTACTCCGTTAACGAGCCGAACATCTTAGCCTCACAATTATTTACACCTCCGAACATAGAGCATGTCTGTATTCGACCGAACTGCTATGACGAGTTCCCTTTGGAATTCTATCCGATTCAATCTCAGTGTTCTGCCCGATTCGCTCGTCACCGGCCTGATCGTATTATCCATCGTCCTTGCCAACTACACGCTGATTGTGCTGGCCGCAGGCATGGTGCTCACCCAGCTCTTCACCGGCTACGTGGGCAGCCTCGTGAGCGCACCTGGAAACCCACCCTGCGAATCCGAGTTCTATGCGCTTACGGTCAAACGGCTTTTCGGCGTTGATCCGCCGTCGCCAGGACCCCTTGCGCCCTCCACCTTTATGGCCTCCATTGCCTATCTCTTCGGCTTCGGCGTGGCACTACAACAAATCTACGCCGTTGAGATTGAGAAATTCCAGACCGGCACCCCGCTTATGATTAACGCCATCGCCGGCATACTGCTAGTTTTCGTGACCTTCCTGTTCCGCGCATTTTGGTCCAAGTGTGATACGGTGACAGCCGCCCTCGGCGGCACTGTCCTCGGCTTCGCTCTCGGCTATTTCGGTTGTGTCCTTCTCGGCTATGCAACCAATCGCCGGGCCACCAATGTGTGGGGCATTCCCTTTCTCCAGGACCGCATCAACAAGGGCTCGGCCATCTATGTTCCTGTTGAATAATAAGGGCATATAGCAAGGAGATGTCCGAAATGACAGAAATCTTGGGAGGAATCTTGCGCTTTTTCCCCAATACGATGTTTGTCACCTTCCTGGTTGCCGGCATCATGACAGGACGCATGCCCTGGATATTAGCGGCGGCGGGTGGTCTTGTGACGATTGCGACGACCTCACTTTTTCAGGGCTTAGCACAATGGTTTTTCGGTATAGATGCAGTCCGTTACGATTTCAAACCCGGCGAGGTCGCCGCGGATTCCTGCTCGCTCACGCCTAGCACCGATGTCTTCATCCAGGTGCCGAGCATGTGGATCGCAACCAGTGCCTTCTACGCCACCTATATTTTCACGAATGCGCTCAATATCTATAACTATACATCCACCACCAATCAAAATAGAATCCCCGTTCAACAGCGCAAGGGCATGGGACTGATTAGCATGGTGGCCATCTTTTTGCTCTTCTTCTTTCTCCTCGTACCGCGATTCATGACCACCTGCGAGTCTATCATGGGAACTATTACGGGTCTCGGCATCGGTATTGGTTGGGGTATTGCCTGGTGGCACATCGTGAATCTCTGTGGCGCGAATATCTTTCCTGATGTCCACGGAGTCATGATAGGCCTGACTCCCGGCTCTCTCAAGTCTAATCCCTTTGCATACGTGCCGGTATAAATATGAAGGCTAATAGGCCAACGGGGGCCCAAGTATGACATTACAGACTCTACGGTTACCTCGGGGCCTATGGGCCGACATAGAGGAAACCGTTATTCATCAGGACCGCCAGTTTCTCACGGAGGTAGCACGCTCTCTGGGTCTCCCTGTCGCCGATGTTCTTCGCAAGTGTCTCGGCACCGGTGCTGACCAAAAGGTCGCTATAGTCGGTGAAGAGGTTGGCGCATGTCCCTGGTGGACAGAGACCAATGGTCTCTGGCGACCCTGTACTCGTCTGCGCCTCACACCCACGACCGCATGCCAGCACCATCGTAATCCAGTGGGCTGCCGACTGGGCTCTGATATAGATCTGCCGGATGCAGTGCCTCTGCTCTTTGAAGGCGAGATCTATTATGTGGGAGAGACCGTGTGGCGCGAGGATGGAGAGATTGTGCCACTTAGATTCAAACGCATCGGCCATCTTGGGCGACGCCTTTGGGTGATGAGTAACCGTTAGGTTACGAAGAGCAACCCGTAAGGGTAGCTGACTTGACAGTTCACCCGTAAGGGTTACTAACCGTTAGGTTACGAAGAGCAACCCGTAAGGGTAGCTGACTTGACAGTTCACCCATTAGTCAGCAATCCGTTATCGTCGGGCTAAAGTTTTCATTCACTTAGGATAAGTAATGGACATTTCAGGAGAACTGGTACTAGAGCCTATAGGCGAGGTAGAAGAGCCGCTAGCCCCATTTAACCAAATCAGTCACGCATTTTCGCTCGGTGTACAAAATTCTCACAAAAAAAGACGCCGGCAGATTAAACCAAAAATTGTTATAGGACAACTATCATGGACAACCCGTATACAGACTCTAGTGGAGCCCGGCCATATTCGTATTCTGGATCCGCCAGTAGGCGATATTTTTACGCTTGAACTATGGTCGCGCGATATGACCCTGACGGAGTGGGAAGAAGTTATTACGGACGCAGAGAGGCCTCCGACTAGCCCCACGCTTATACCCACCGACTATGGCGAGCGAGTACGTGCAGTTTTTACCGCCAACCAGCGCAAACGCTGGCTGGCGCGCATTGTGTATCAGCGGTGGTCCCAGTTAGTTATGAAACGTCGGACGCAGTGTAATGTGGACCTGATTGAAATGAGTCCTATAGCCGATGCCGACGCCCTCTTTTTTACGGACATGAAGCACCGGCAAATGTATCGGTTTCACCGACGGGACGTGTTCACCAATCTGATGTCAAATATCTGTCTGAGTGACGAGATGTTGCCGACGCCGCGACCACCCACCAATCCCTGGACAAATGCCAAGCTCACCCTGGCGCAGACCATCGGTATCTGCCAGCATCTCGCCGCCGACTACGGGCGCCGGGCCAAGTGTCCACCGGTGCTTTTCTCGGCATTCTGGGCCGCTCGCTTTGACCTGCGCCGGTTTCGCCAGGAGAATTCATCTCTACTCGCCCAGTACGCCATTGCTAGTTATTTTAAGGATCTTCACGATGATAATATTGGGGTGGTATACGATACTATCTATAATCTGCTGACTGCGAGCATGTTACATTTTTCACCGGCGGCGATACGGCACTGGTTGGAACAGCCCCAGACACCGTTACACCGTGAGTGGTTGGCCTTTGTACGGGACTATACGATGTATATGAATCTCCATGTTCAGACGCGGGCTCGCTGGACATCGGACCTCATTATTTACGCGGAGGCCGAAGACCTATTTCACAGAATAGGCCTTGCACAGCAAAACAACCACACTATTACCCATACTCAAAATATGAATAACATAGCAATGATTTCGACTGTTACCTTGCCGATTGAACAACTCTTACTTATTCAGAGTGCTCTGTTGCGAATGTAGAGCAGAAGCTCTGTTACGATTGTAGAGATGGACGGCACAGAAATTATCCCCGGTGTATGGGTCGGCAATCGGCGAGCAGCTACCGGACCATGGTTAGAGGCACATAAGATTCAGTCCGTCTTTAATTGTACGAAGGACTTACCTTTTCATCCTTCGGTGCGACAGTATAGAGTGCCAGTGGATGATAATCTGGAGCCAATAGAAATTCAACACATGGCACTTTGGGCTCCGGAGATTGCTCTGAAGATACTGCGAGAGTATCGGAAGGGGCCATTATTGATTCACTGTCATGCGGGCATGCAGCGATCAACGGCGGCATGTGCCTTCTTTTTGTTAGCATTGACAGGTGAGCCCTTAGCACACGTGATGCATAGGATAAAGAGTAAGCGCCCAATTGCCTTTCATCCGAGCGCCAATTTTGGCCCGGCAATGTATGCCTTTGAAGCGGAATTAAACACGGTTAAAAATAAGTTGGTACGATAAATGGAACCTATTGAGTTGAGCATCACAGAGGTGGCTAGGCCTACGACGAAGTCTGAAGAGCAGAAGGCTAAGGAGGCTAAGCCAAAGGCTAAGCCTATATCTCTCGCAAAGGGCATGTTTCGCAGAATGTATGGATTTATGCGCTAACCGAGCCGATGACTCTTTCCTGTAAACGCGCCTGTCGCACCCGCTTGGGGTAAGGGAACCATCTGGCTAAAGTCTATTTCTTCTGGCTCTGCTTCTGCAGAAGTAGAAGCAATCTCCAAGTTTACATCACAATCCAAGATACATGCGGCAGACACATCGGTTCCGTCTGCCGCCTGTATGGCGATAATATCATAGACCCCACACGACAACACGAGCTCGGCTCCCACAGACAAGCACGACCACACCCCCAGCGCCGCCGTCATCTCTTCTAGACTCGCACACTCACCCCTCGGCTTCAGAGTAATGGACCCCGCCGTCGGCAACGCCACCCGCTCTAATTCCACAAATTCCAGCGGACACCCTGCTAGTTCCCACATCCAGGTCGGAATACGGCATCCCTGGATATCTGCCGGCACAATACGGCCCACCGGATTTCCACCCACTCGCATAAAGGTCGGCATATCATCTGGACCGGCATACTGCTCCCACATGGTCAGCGGCACCTGTATCTGGTCCGTATCGGTCTCATATACTAGTACATCCAAGTACATGCTAGCCCACACTAAAGACCTACTACGCTCAACTTTTTTACGTGTCAAAAGGAGAATGTCACTGACGCCTATGCGATTCGCCGACCACATGGACGATATCTTTGACCGTCTTGATGATCTCACCCTCCTCCAGCGCCACACCATCAAAGAACGCTATCGGTTTCTCATGACTGAATATCGCCGCCGCTGTCACATCTATGCCGCCCTCTTTTACTCGTTTCGCCTGACAATGACGGTGGGCTCGCTTGCCGTGCCAGCCCTTCTGAGTATACAGAATACACCAGGCTCCGCCAATTATCTTTACTGGATGACATGGGGCATATCACTCGCAGTGACTACGGCCAACGGAATCATGACGCTCTTCAAGCTTGATAAGCGATTCTTCATGCTCCACGCTACTGCTGAGCAGCTGCGCTCGGAGACCTGGCAATTCGTGGCGCTCTCGGGTCGTTATTCGGGCCACTACGGCAATCACAAGCCCACCCACAGCAATCAGTTTATCTATTATTGCTCGCAACTGGAAAAAATAAATATGGCCCGTATCAATGATGAGTATGTGAAGACCGGCGACGAAACGAAGCAAACCGCGGAATCAAAGAAGGACGCCGCTGTTCCCACACCATCCGAAAAATACTCCCTTGAATCGCCTAGCAAAGATTCCGTGACTACAGTAGAGGAAGATGTCATCACGTTGTCAGTGTCCGAAGTGCCGCCGGGCGGGACACCCGTTTTGCCTGGCGCACCGCAAAAGCTGTAAGGGAAGTCCACTATCGGGCTCGGAGCCAACCTATAATCCGGGGCGCTACAATCAGAGCCCGATTGTTCGGAGTCGGCATAATTGTTACGATTATTCCTTTGATATCGTAGATCCTACTGAGCGAGAACGCTTTCATCAGCCGGGCGGCACCAAGAAATTATCGGCAAATCTGTATAGGCGCGGCGGACGCACGTGTAGGAATGTGTCCTATCTTATGCGTAAGGATGTACCTGATCTGCGACGATCTACGTTTCGCCAACGGTGCCCGCGCGGCTTTAGTAAGATTGCCCTCGTCGTTGATCCAGACAGAGACTATCATTTTTATAGGCAAGACAGCGACGGCTACTGGAGCCACAAGGACGGCGAGAATCCGGTGAAACGCTATGATGCAAATGGTGCGCCAATCTGGAATCCGCAGAAGGCTGCACGGGATTATCGTCCCAATGGTCTTCGGCTGAATTATAATAAGTTTTGCGGTTTCTACTGTGCTCCGCGCAGGAATATTACTTTGGCTCGTTAGCTACTGGTTCCGCCGGTAGAATAGGACTCTTCGGTGCCAGGTGCCTCAGCGCATGTTTAAATGACCATCGGTCCTTAGGGTCAAACTTCGTAAGACCTTTCATGACATCGCGCACGCCCTGATCTTTGTACACCTCGGAGAGCTTAAATGTAAATGGCGTGACGTGGAGCATTTCTCTCCATATAGATATCATGAGTAGGCCGATGCGCCAGCAATCAATCTTTTTGCCATATTCTTTCAAAAAATTGGCCTGCTCCGCCTCTGATTGACCTGTGCGGTTTACAACCGCTTCTAGGTCAGCCAGTGCATTGGTCCCGAACATGGTTTCAATCAAACGATATTCGGTATGTTCCCTGAGCTCGGCAATACCCTTCTCAATCTCATAGCCCGATGGACGCATGCGCAGAGCATGGATTTCGGGCGCCGTCCACAGATACTTGGACTTGAAGATCCGGCCCATATTTGCGTCACTCCAGCGTTTGACATCAGCAATCCGAAAGCCGAGACCGAAATCAATGTAACGTGCGACATTGAGTTTGTCGACCAAGATATTACCAGGATGAATGTCATTGTGAACATACCCGGCGTTCTGGTAAATGATACCTCCCTCGAGCAGATGAATTAAGATGGGCTTCAAATACTTCATACAGCGCGCCGGGTCATGCATAAATTCGTCTATAGTCTTGCCCCCATCTGGCATGATCATCATGGTCAGTTTTGCCGACGGATGTTCCTTCATAACTCCACAATCCTTCGTGACGGCGGCAGGCAGCGGCGCCGGTTCACAACTCTCCGTGGGCAGCGCAAAATAGAGGTCGGCGAGTGGCAGACTCATGATGGCCTTGCCTATGCGGAGTTCGTCATCCGTTTTTTCAATAGTGATTTTGCCGACGGCAGGCAGACCGTGAATCTCGCGGAATACTTTGCCGCCAGCACAACGTGGTGCAGGAATAAATGTACATCCATATACTCCTTGTCCGGCTAACACTGGTTCCATCCCCTAATAGTGGCGGCTGTTTAGGAGGCGCTAAATAGCCGACAACAGTAAGGGATGAACTGGTTTACGGTCACTGTGCTAGTCCTATTAGCGGTCTATGTGCTTACCGAGACGGTCACCGTAGAGGGCTTCGTGGGTCTGCGCTCGGATGTGGCTGAAGAAGAATACGGCTGGACTCGTGATCTGCGCTACAAGTCTGTTAATGTGGACGTTCAGGGCCTGGGTGTCGGGACGGATTTCTGTCGTGCCGTGTCACGAGGCACGGAGACCTCACTGCGTATATCGTGTGCGCTCGGTGGTCGCGACGGCATGAATACCATGGAATATAATACACCCACGGTGGGCGAGGGATTTCGCATGAGCCGTGACGAGTATTGGAAGATGCGACCTCGCGGGGGTCGCAACCGAGCCAACTACTGCCGCATAGTCAAGGATATCACGGGCGAATGGTATGCGAGTTGTGTGGTCCCAGGCTTCGCCGGTGAAGAGCGCGACACGGATCCTGGTCCAAACATCGCCGATCTGCTAGAAGCCTATGAGGGTATCCTGGTCTGGTGGCGATGGCTGGATGATCAGACAAACTATGCAGGGGACCTGACCTATACTCCGGTGGGGCATCCCGAATTTCCCACCCTAAATGCGACCGTGTCGCGGGGTCTGGAACTCAATCGTTGGCCGATTGCTGCCCAGGAGGCCGGTCTACCAAAGCCACCGGCTCTAGATTATCTGCGTCTCGGCGACTTTGGCGACGCACGCTCGCTGCGGGCCATCGCGACATGGGTATGGTGGGACAATCATGAGGACTCCACCATTTTGGAGCTAAGTGATCGTGAGAGCGGGGACCGTATCGTGCTAGGACTCTATGGGGGCGGAAAGACTCTTGTGAGTATGGATTCTGCCCTCAATGTGGTGGAGACGGCGACATACTACTTTGAGATATGGGAAGGTCGGCAACGCATCTTCCGCCTTAACGCGCCGATGTCGGCGGGGCGCATCGGTGCGTGGCAGCACGTGGCGGTCACCACGGTCGGTACGGAGGACTGGCAGACGACGTGGCAGTTCTGGATCGATGGTGTCATGGTGGCGGAGAGTGCGGGCCGCATGAGTCCGGCCATGGAGATGACGGAGAACTACATTGGCCGCAAGCTGCGCGGCTGTCTTCGCGATTTCCGTATGTACAGCACGCCGTTTGGCCCGCGGATAGCGGACGCGATTGAGTGGAGCCGGCCCACACTGCATCCCACACCGTAAAAGTTGAACTCGGCGCCCCTGCACCTACACAACCAATGACTGCAAGACTACAAGCCCAACGCCAATTTATTGAGGCCAAGCTACTGAAATCCAAGCTATTTGACAAGTATGGTCTAACTCTTGTTGATCCAAACGATGTCATCATTCGTTCCATGATGGGGGAATTGCGGAATGTAATACATACCTTCTTTCAAGGAGGTCTGTATTCTGAAAAGAAGTGTGAGCACTGTGGAACCACTGATGCAAAACAGTATGAACGCGCGCATAACAGAGGAGATTCTCGCAGTAGCTTGGCGCTTTCTGCCTTGCAGCGAATTCGCCCTGACGAAACACAGTCTATCACTCAGAAAGCATTCATGCTAGCATTTATTGAGGAGCATTCACATGTGCCCCTTTGGTATCTGTGCAAGGCTTGCCATGTGAAGTATGATGCAGAGGACTAAACATATCAAAAAGTTGACCCCTGTCAGTCGCAGGCCGACCTCAATACGATGTCCCTTCGCAGATTAAAGTCCGAGCTCGCCGAGCTACAGAAGGACCCACCTGCAAATTGTACGGCTGGTCCTGTATCGGAGAATGATATTTCAACATGGGAGGCCATGATCTTTGGTCCCGCTGACTCACCGTTTCAGGGCGGCATGTTCTCGCTCTCCATTCGGTTTCCGTCAGATTATCCGTTCAAGCCGCCGATTGTTACGTTCAAGACAAAGATTTATCATCCGAATATCAACGCATCCGGTGGAATTTGCCTTGATATTCTGAAGAGTCAGTGGAGCCCTGCGCTCACGATTAGTAAGGTGCTTCTGAGCATCCTGAGTCTGCTTACGGACGCCAATCCGGATGACCCACTGATGCCGGAAATTGCCCGCATCTATCGGAATGATCGCGAGGCATACAATGAGACGGCTAAGGCCTGGACGCAGCAGTATGCGATGTGACTTAGATACGGAAAATCTCCCCGGTTACATTATCGATATACAGGGCGGATGCTCCTGCAGCAGATGCTCGTGTAGCAACGGGCTTCACAAAAAAGCCTCCTGTAGCGCCAGAAAAGGCTACTCCAGAAGCATTCAGGACAATAGAATTTGCACCTTGATTTACCTTACCGGCAAGAGCGCCAATGGCAACAGAAAAATTACCCTGATTATTTTGCCCTGACTGCACTCCCAATGCTACAGCACCTATGCCCTGTGATACATTTCCCGCATTCCCTCCAATAGCACATGCAGCTGACCCCTGTCCACCATGGCCTGCTAATACCCCAATAGCTACAGCATCGGTGCCTTGGCCATTGTTACCCGCATCATTACCAAACGCTACTGCCTGATCTCCTTGACTGGCCTGTCCCGCGCCATACCCAAATGCTAGAGCATTCTTGCTTTGGCCTACATTACCTGCTTGATATCCGATCGCTATCGCATATGAGCCCTGTCCGGTAAGTCCGGCTTCCGAACCAATAGCAATAGAGGATTCTGCTTGATTGGTTGTTCCCGCGAACCAGCCGATAGCAATACCAGAATCTGCTTGATTTGTTTTACCGGCATTGAGGCCAATGGCAATGGCGTTACTTGATTGATCCGTAAAACCTGCATTATCCCCAATAGCTACGGCGTAAGATTTCTGACCGGTATTTCCAGCAAACCTGCCAATGGCTACTGAGGAAGACCCCTGACCTGTAGCCCCCGCTCCCAAACCGATATGGACTTTCGTTGCGCGAGTGCGCAGATCACCTAGAGTAGCCGTGCCGCTGACATCCAGGTCGCCAGACATGACTAAGTTACCAGAGCCGTCAATCGTGACCGTAGATGTACCGAAGGTTCCACTCGCATCCACAAAATAGGGCACGCTGCCTTCTATTGGATAGTCGCCATTGACATCCTGAAAGATGAGCTCGCGTGTCTTGAGGCGTTGGAGATCTTCTGTTCGTTTCTGGTAGGATGCCATTTTCATCGGTGTAACGATTATCTTTTGTCTAAAACTTCGCAGACCGGAGAGTAGCTGCCTTAATTATAACATATCTCACCCGTGGTTGGATTATAATATAAAGCACTGAAACCAGTTAATGATGTGATATTACGCACAGGTTTCACGAAAAATCCTCCTGTCGCGCCAGCAAGGGGAGCCCCAGAAGCATTTAGGACAATAGATGTGTCACCTTGATTTGCTGTAGCCGCTTGAAAACCTATTGCGATTGAATTTGTGCCTTGATTTTGATTACCTGCTCCATAACCAATAGCTACTGAGTATGATCCCTGGTTATTGATTCCAGCAGATGTTCCAATGGCTATTGCAGAAATGGCTTGATTAGTACTACCTGCAAAATCCCCAATGGCGACGGAGGAAGACCCCTGACCGGTATTTCCAGCAAACCTGCCAATGGCTACTGAGGAAGACCCCTGACCTGTAGCCCCCGCTCCCAAACCGATATGGACTTTCGTTGCGCGAGTGCGCAGATCACCTAGAGTAGCCGTGCCGCTGACATCCAGTGAGCCAAAGTGCCCTGAGCCACTGACATCCAGGTCGCCAGGCACAACTAAGTTACCGGAGCTATCCAACGTGACCGTAGATGTGCCAAAGGTGCCACTTGCATCCACGAAGATCCCAATAGCACCTTTCGCCGGATAGTTACCACTGGGATCCTGGAACACGAATTCATTTGTCTTCAGTTTTCGCCAATCACTGATACTCTTCAAATAGCCATACATTTTCATTGGGGCGCCTGTTTTTCGTTAGCCGTATAACCTAGCTTGTCCAGACCTAAAACCCTGCAGTCAAAGTAAGGGAATGCCAACGTCGGCACTGCTCCAACTCGTGGCCCGCGGCCGCCTAGACACCTATCTCACCGGACAGCCCCAGACCTCTTTCTTCCATTACGTGCACCGGCGCTATACGCCCTTCGCCGTAGAATCTATTCCCATTGACTTTGAGGGTAATATCGACTTCGGTAACCAGATTCGCGCAATCATTCCCCGTTACGCCGATCTCCTATCCACTATCTTTATAGAGGTTGATCTCCCTGGTATCCCGAATGCTTTTTGGGTCAATGATATCGGCAATGCCATCATTCGTGACATCAGTGTGGAGATCGGCGATCGTGAATTTGACAAGCAGACCGGTGAGTGGATGTTTATCTGGAATAAACTCTCACTGTCGGGCGATTTACGCAACGCCTACGACGAGATGATCGGGCATTGGAATATCTATAATCCCCCTGCCGAACTAGCAGGCAAGCCTATAACACTCACTATTCCTCTTAATTTCTGGTTTTGTAACAACATCGGCGCGGCTCTGCCACTTATTGCACTTCAGTCGCACCCCGTGCGCATTATCGTGAATCTCCGTCCATTTAATGAACTCTGGTGGTCTCCAAATATTCCGACGGGCCTATGCAATGCCATTGCTCCGGTGGAAATATCCCGGTTCCAGATGTTCGGTGACTATATCTATTTGGATACGGAAGAGCGTCGTCGCATAGCGGCCGGCGATCACGAATATCTTATTGAGCAAGTCCAGATCGCCACACCGCAATCGGTCGGCATCGGTGTTAACAAGGCATCTGTGCCTCTCTACTTCAATCACTGCTGTAAGGAATTCATATGGACCATCCAGCAGACTCGCATGAAGGGACTCCGTGAGTGGTTCAACTATTCGGATACGCCGCAATACGGCTGGCCTGGTGCAACTCAGGACCAAATGACAAACGCCATTCTGCGGCTTGATGGAAACGACCGATTTTACGTGCGCAATGCGACCTATTTCAGGCTCACCCAGCCCTTTATGCATCATACGAGTGTTCCGACTCCGCCGGACTATATCTATCTCTATTCTTTCAGCTTGGACCCCGAAGATGCGCAGCCTTCTGGTTCACTGAATTGTAGCAAGATTGAGGACATTGTGTTTCATTTGAACTTTGATAAGGATCTTCTGAAATACGAGCGCACCGTACAGTTCTATGCGACGAATTACAATGTGCTCCGCATTGTGGGCGGCATGGGCGGCCTGGTGTTTATAGCATGAACGCAGTGAAGAGCGCCTGAAAGAAATGACAGCACGATTCAGGGGATGCAGCAGTTCCAATGGCCGCGAGGCCAATTTGATATGAAACCTGATATACTACTGCCAACGCCTGAAAATCCTGGCTATCTTGCTCTGATGATATTTGGCGGCATCTTTGGCCTGGACCGGCTCTATTTCGGCGACACTGGCGGAGCCATTCTAAAACTGCTCAGTTTCGGCGTACTCCCAGGTTTCTGGTGGCTGTGGGACGTCATCCAGCTCTTTGATCCTGAAACGATGAATAGTGGTCTCCGTCTTCCCTTTGACTTTGGGCGTAGTGGAGTAGGTCAAGGTCGGTTTGTCACCAAGTCGCCATGGGTATCCGCCAAGGACCCTATCACTCTGGGTGCTCTAATGTTGTTGCCCTTTGGTTTGGATGCATGGTATTCCAATAACATGAATCTCTTTATTCGGCGCCTAGTGGAATGTTTAGCGGTCCTGTTCTTTTTGAATATTGCCTATTCATGGTTCTATGGGTCATGGTTTTATGCTATACTCAGCCCTATCCCATTTTTAATTGGATGCATAGTCTTATTTATGTTAGTAATTCCACCGTGGGCGGCGGACATCAAGGCGGTTGCGGGCCAATTCAAAGAAGGAGTAAAATACACGACAGATGGTGTCATCGGTTATAATTCCTTTTATACAGCGTATCCGGAAATGTCGTACAAAGATATTCCTGCGGATGATGTGGCCAAGTTATTTACAAAGGTACATCCAAATGAAGAATCAACTACGCCGGCTCAGAGTGGCACTATAGAGCAGGCGCAACAGTTCTACATAGATACTGCGGGTGTAATGTGGCAGGTAGCCACCTTTCCTCTTGCAGCAGGTGTAGAAGCGGTCGCAACTGCGGTCAATCCCGCGCGACCACTTATTAAAGTCCAAACGGAAACAGCAAGAAAAATCGCCGAAATCCAAGGGAAAGCACAAATCGCAGCGGCAATGGCGGCGGCACAGGCGTCTGACGGTCTTGTCAATATAGAGACTATGCAGAAGTTGCCACAGCGAGGCGGTGGCGGCCTCAGTGCCGAATCCATGGTCATGGGTGCCACGATCGCCGCGCTCATCGCCGGCGGTGCGTTAAAAGGCGTCATCGATTATACTGTCCATCAATAATGAAGGCCATCACCAGCGAGGATCTAGCAGTTCTCCGGTCGCGTGAGTCGTATTATCTGGTGTGGTATAGCGCGTATTGGTGTGGGCCGTGTCAGCGCATGGACAAGGCGGCACTGGATGCAGCCGCGACCGAGATTGGTGTGCCGCTCTATTATGCCGATTGTGGCAAGCACGAGGACTTGATTAACGAGTCTATTACGAGTTTTCCCACCTTTGTCTTGTATCTGGGTCCACTGGCCGTTGCCACACGCAACACTTCTGACACGACCAAGGTCTGCCAGTGGATGAAGAAGCTTGCCACCTAAACTGGGATTACAGTATGACACTATGATGCCCCATGAAATCATCGCAACATTTCATGGAGAGGATGCTTGGCGGCGCATAGTCATCATGCGCTACAGCCTACCGTCGTGGCGGCGTCAGGTTCGGCGAGCCTTTGCGGCCATTTCTAAGAAAAATGCCCTTCTTGTGATTTTTGTCCGTAATAATACGATTGGTATTCGCTACTATATGGACGGACAGATCACGGATGAAGAGGGCGATGAAAACATGTTTGAGGACTGGGACTATGAGTGGCTGGAGCAGCCGGAGTGCTCGCCGATGCTCCGCAAGCTTGTCAAAGCTCACATGAGTGACCTGTAGGTCGTCGCGATATAGCGCGCGTTCTTGTAGCCGAGGCCATGAAGAATCTCCGTGGCGGCCCGTGCGCGCTGACCGGAGTTACAGTAGGCCACGATAACAATACTTTTGTCAGGATATTCACGCGGCATGCGGCGAGTCAGCTCAGAACTCGGAATATGAACGGAACCAGGGTAGTATCCCAGCGTGGATCGCTCCAGATCGCTGCGCACATCCAGAATCAGGGGATGGTTGCGGATCAGTCGCTTTGCCTCGTCCACGCTGATGCGATACGGGGAATCCATCGCGTAGCGATAGGCAACATAGAGGACGGCAAACACTATCATGATGGACATGATTGCGTATACATTCATTTCTATGGGCGCATTTTATTCTAATCCTACAAACTTACGTCCGATCTTGCTAGTTACAAACATGCCCACACCGGAGGCAATCTGCGCATAAAAAATAGGGGTTCTTTTTGTGCAGCACACTAAATATGAAGATAGCCCGACAAACAATATTGCACTCAGCCAGAATAACTGAGTAAACATATCCATTGTATACTATGGACTAAGAAAACCACCGACGAATATCATTTGCTCGGAATGAGACAGGGCAGTCCTTGATTGAGGTGTGAGTGATAAACTCCAGGTCTGGCTCTGCGGACCAGGTATCGGTCGTCTTTTTTAGAATGGACTTGACGGGTGCTCCTGTAGACGTTACGATTGTGTCTGTAGGGATAAGAACACCGGCCATCGCGACCCTTGCAGGCCCACTCGCTACTGCTGCTACTGCTGCCCTGTCCACCCAATTGTTCCCGTGTGCCTCAGGCCCCGCGCTCTGGTGCCCCCGCACGTGCTTCAGTGGCACTCTACAGGATGCCCACTCCTCGACCAGAGGTCGGATCAGGTCCAGGTTCATGATTTCTCCAGCATCCCGTTTCCATCCCTTGCGTTTCCAACTAGGTCCCCACACCGTTGCACAGTTGATCGCGTACATGGAATCCGAATAGATTGTACACCCAGGGCGACTCACACAGAACCGCACGGCTTCTAGCAGTGCCTTGAGTTCGGCGCGTTGATTTGTCGCCACCCCCTCAAGACGCTTAGCGCCCCAGATGCGCGGCTCACCTCGGACGGCAGTCACTGGTCCATCCCAGTAGGCCCACGCCCACGCCGCGGCCGCACGGGCCGTTCCATTACCGGGACACGCACCATCGCAAAACACTGACATCTACCTATGCCAGTGCTTTTCGGCTGTATCACCTTTATGACGCTGTAACCTCGGGAAGCCAAACCCTCTTGCCGCCGACGTGTGCAACATATAGAGCCCGTGATTCCGAGTTCGCCGGATCGCCGAGCACCGTATTTCCAGGCTCAATCCCACCGTCTACGCCGACGGCACCGCACTTACAAAAGACCATGTCGTGAACCGACCAGCTTTCCACTGTATCCTTGCAGAGGCGACAGTAGATAGCATGGCGGACCTGTTGGTATTTTACGCCGCCATATATGCGGTGCATCCTAATTAATACAGATAGCTTTAGGCACATCAAACAAACCAAAGCATGCTGGTCGCATCAGCGACCCTAAGGTTGAAACGCTGTGCGTTATAGACCGTAAAGATATAGGGAATCACGGCCATGGTGAGTACAGACGTGACAATGTTTATCTGACGTAGTCGGGGTGCTACATACTCTAGCAGCATGAACAGCGCCATCGCCGCCGACTGGATAGTGATAATCATAATAGGAAACTCCGTCTGTTGTTCGGTTACACCGAACTCGGCCGCTATGCTAGTAGATAGCAGGTAGTCTATACCGTTGATTACGATGAGCGCGACAATAAACAGCACATAATACATCTCAATGGACTTAAGATGAGGGGCCACGTGTATAAGGACAAAGTATGCGACAGCTGCAGTAACGAGACCATTGATGACGGCAATCGCTATTGCGAACTCTAACAGTTCTGCCATCCCTCTACTTCTTAGTTCAGAATTAGATGACTTGGTCATTTCTTAGACCCAATCGTATGCACATAACTGAAGAACTCGTCCGAGAAGCCGAAATGACAGCCATTGGGCTCCTGTGCGGCCGGAATGTGGCGCGATGACGTATTCTTGGTATGAATAAAGCTCACAATGATGTCCTTGGGCGGCATCTCTGTCGTTATGCTCTCGCGTCCGGTCACAAATTCATCTCCCTCTGCCATGCTCACATCAGGAAAAGGTCGCGCCGTCCACGCCGCTCGTGTAAAGACGAGTGTGGCCTCCGATAGCCGCTCACCTGGGTCCTGTGCAATACTGGCAACGCTCATGGCCGAAATATAGCGCGTTAGGTCGTAGACGGGCAGGACAGAGCAGTAGGCAATCTGAGACTGTGTCTCCTGGAGCCACGTCACTCGCTTCATAATAGAGTTAGATGGGTAATGGTCATCATCGTCCATGACAACGAAGACATCAATGTCGGGCGCGGCCTCTACCGCCGCATTACGCTTCGCCCCAATGGACCGCGGCTTCTCCATCTCCACATAGCGAATCATAATACCCGGCGATTTCTCCATAAAGATCTCCACTTCGCCGCCCAGACGCTGACCCTCATCGCCGTCGTCAACGATGATCCATTCCATCTTGTCGGCGGGCCAGTTCTGCTTGACGACGTTTTGGAGCATGTTGGGCCACCAGTCCTTGCGATTACGCGTCAGCGTAATGATGCCGACTTTTGGTGTATTCTGCTCAGGCACCACCTTGGCCTTGGCCTTGGCCGCAGCCGCAAACATACGACGCAGCGTGGGAATCGCCGAGTCGCGGTCTGTCAGAGACATCGCGGTAACCACGAAGTCCATATCGGACCGAATCCAAGAATCCTTGGTCAGAACAGCATCGGCGGCGTAGACATTGAAGCGCGCCCAGTGATTGGCGACTCGCACTGGAAAGTCAATGTGAATATTGATGTCGGCTGTCACGTCGTTGGGTGCCCACTTCATGGGGTCGTGATACTCGACTTTCCAACTCGCTGTCTTTGAGCTAGATGCAGGACGCAGTTCTAGCTTCAAAAAGTTCAGATACTTATCGATGTTAATGGGTCGTACCGAAAAGATGCGGAGGTACATGCTTCTTTTTTGGTTGCACTGTTTAGCCCTTGACTACGTCAGGACGGCCCTGATTTCATCAGGGGCACTAAAACACCGCACCGCGTGGTAGCAATACGCGGTCACCGACGAGCAGATCTTATCACACCCTGAGCAGACTCCATCTTTCATTGGCGGTATCCATGACTCCCCGTGCTTTCGCCCGATGTGGATAAGAAGATTCGCCTTTGTCTTACTCGTATGATCACAGCACGGACATGCTAGTTTCGCGCCGACTCCGTGAGTCAACATATGTTGCGTGAGTCCACTCTTTTGGACAAACGCCATCTCACACCCGGGCTCCGAACAAACATGCGGTTTATCTCCCGAATGTTTCTTCATGTGGTAGAACATTGTGCTTTGAGGTGCATGGGGTGCGGTTACAAAGTTGCACTCCGGGCAGGCAAAGGCCCCGGCGCTATTACGGACGTATTTCATCGTATTTGGGGCTGGTGGAGGCTGACCCGCATCAAGTTTTTATAACCCCGAGCAAAATTAGCAGCCCATAGTATAAGATGACTGAACTCACCACCGGCTCCAAGGCACAGGTTTACCACGGAACTGCAAAGCACACTGCGGGTGGTCTGAAGAAGGGCGACCTGATGATGACCAAGCGCGGCCGCATTGTTTCTAGGAAGCAGCACGCGTCCGGCCTGAAGGCCATCAAGCGCCTCCGTGCGCTGGGCTACACGGCCAAGAAGGGAAAGTTCACGCTGTTCCGCAAGAGCATGGGCAAGCGGTCTACCCGTAAGGGGCGCAAGGGCCGCAAGAGCTTCTTTTAAAAGAGCCATGAGCTGGCGACTTCGCCAGCCTAGTTAATTTTTTCCAACACGGTTCCCAGTGCCCGCAGCGTTGCGGCCACCTGACTCACTGTTAGTGACGTCAGAGGCGGAGAATCTCCTGGTTTGAACCAGTGTGCCACCCCATCGGCGATGACGAGTCCCAGCTTCTGAGCCGCGAGTTGAGCCACGACCTTGGGGTCAAATCCTGGTATCCAGTCCTGGACACCTGCCAGCGTAGGAAAAAACACATGCGACGGTTTGGGCCCCGGCCAAACTGCATTAGCCCGGAGCACAATGGTGAGTGCGTCCGCCGGGAACGCTTCAACCACTTTTGGTGATAGAGTCACATCGGGCCCTACCACGAGAAGCACTGGTCCCGGCATGTGTCCAATGACCCCAAGCAGACATGACCACTCCTTGGCACCCGGTGAGCGCCATACCTGCGTCCAGCCTACATCGGCTGCCAAGCCAACCGACACAGGCGAAGTCCTTCCCACAACCAGGATGCGAGTAATATATTGGGTCAACATGAATTCCGTGGGCAGCCAGGAGTCTCCGAAGACGGCAGCGACCTTACCTTCCATAAGCCCGGTATACTCTTCCAGGCGCATTCTTTGATTCGCGTATTGAAAATGCGCGGATCAAATAGACGCAGCAATTTATTCGTCAAAAAATTTAAATCCGTACTGTTTAATATCTTTATGATACAGACGTTCAACCATACCTCGTATTTCTTCATCATAAAACCATTTATAATTGTCTGGTAGGTTTTTACATATTATAGAACGTGGCACGTCGCCACAAAATTCAGTAGACGGTTGTTTTTTGGCATGGTGAATTGAAGAAAACCTGTTAGTATTTAACTCATATTGTGTACCATTCTTCAGCATAATAGAATATGATTCATTATCACTTATCTTTATATATTTTGTTATGACTTTTTTTTCACCAGGAATGTATTGCTGACGAGAATGCCATTTTTCGCCCGCAGGACGTAATTTCTGAGCCGGACTTAGACGCATTCGTAAATATTGCCGGAATGATAGATCCGTAGGGTTGTTGGTTAATTTTATTGCGTGCCAAAATATAGATACTGCACGTATATAAGGATTCATTACAAATTTAATAAATGTATAGTTGTGGTTAATTAGTTGTTGGATAGGGACAACTCTAGCACGCGGATTAAATATTTTGGTTCTATAATTATGTACAAATGGGTGATATGCGTCACTATCTGCCAATAATCCTACCAAATCTAGATACTGTTTAAATGCTACAGAGCATCCGCCGCGCGGCGAAAATGTTATACATACTTTATTAACATTGTCTACATACCACAAATGACTATAGCCATGATGCCCGAAATGGGTCCTGGATACCTTATTATATTTCTGTTTAAAGTTAGTAATTAAATCCCTCATTCTTACTAGTAGACTATAAAATGTGCTGAACAAATAGGTGCATGTTAACACAGTTAGCAGTTATCACAATCACGATGCTAGCCCTCGATGGAATCTGGTTAACGTCTACTGCGGCAACTAGTCGGCGCGTTTTTGCCGCAATTCAAGGTAAGCCGATTACGATTCGGTGGGTGCCGACGGTTGCGGTCTATGCTCTTATGGTCGGCGCGGTCTGGTTCTTTGCTGTCCGCCCGGCATCGGACTGGCCGGAGGCAGCTGCTCTCGGGGCCGCCTTAGGATTCGTCATGTATGGTCTCTACGACTTAACGAACCTGGCGACGCTGTCTGCCTATCCTGTCCAGTTCGCATTAACAGACATTGTCTGGGGAACAACCCTGTTTGCAGTATCTGCCGGTCTGGCAGCAGCTTATGTTAGACCAACTAGAGCATAAGATTAGTTATTAAAATACAATAACTTTTTATGTAACCGCTGGGACAGATTATAGTTGGGATTTCCTGAATTTACAGCTATACTGGATCGGTTCCGGGGTCTCCTGGGCTTCTTGGTTGTAGACGGGGGCTTCGTGGTTGTAGGCTTCGTGGTCTTGGGCTTCTTGGACTTCTTAGTTTTTGTTGTTTGCGTAGTGGGCACCTCCGTTGTGGTCGGCACCTCCGTTGTAGTCGGTTCCGTTGTAGTAGGTTCCGTTGTAGTCGGTTCCGTTGTAGTCGGTTCCGTTGTAGTCGGTTCCGTTGTAGTAGGTTCCGTTGTAGTAGGTTCCGTTGTAGTAGGTTCCGTCGTAGGTAGCGTCGTAGGTAGCGTCGTAGGCAGAGTGGTTGGCACCTCCGTCGTTGGTGGCAGCGTCGTAGGTAGCGTCGTAGGCAGAGTGGTTGGCACCTCCGTCGTTGGTGGCAGCGTCGTAGGTAGCGTCGTAGGCAGCGTCGTAGGCAGAGTGGTTTGCACCTCTGTTGTTGGTGGCAGCGTCGTAGGTAGCGTCGTAGGCAGAGTGGTTGGCACCTCCGTCGTTGGTGGCAGCGTCGTAGGCAGAGTGGTTGGCACCTCCGTCGTTGGTGGCAGCGTCGTAGGCAGCGTCGTAGGCAGCGCGGTTGGCACCTCCGTCGTTGGTGGCAGCGTGGTAGGCA
>Ga0214923_10000530_pt1 | contig 57484 bp, 34 predicted proteins | sample LL1510_MetaG_FD_177993 | JGI IMG/M metagenome (GOLD analysis project Ga0214923, IMG submission 177993) | Freshwater microbial communities from Lake Lanier, Atlanta, Georgia, United States - LL-1510 | ecosystem: Environmental > Aquatic > Freshwater > Lake | place: USA: Georgia | collected...
TAGGACATAATAAATTAGCATAAAATAAAATAATATTAAATTTTTCTTCTGTTATTAGATTATCTAATAATTGTTCGATCATAATAAAAAATTAATAATTATCTTTAAATATAAGTTATATAAAAATTTTTAAAGATATAAAAAACTCCACCACCAATAATTAATTTTAAATAAATATATAAATGAATAAGCATATATAATTATATACTTATTCATTTTTGTTAAGTACCAAACATTGATTTAAAATATAAAAAAAAATATTTAGATTTAAAATTATTACATAATATTGAAGGTGGTTCAAAAGTAGTACATATACCATAATCATATATGTTATCTACTTCATTTAATTATAATTTAATAATATTTCAGGAAATATTATATTATATAGTAAGCTTCATAATTATTTATATTAACACAAATTCTACAATAAATTTTGATACTTTAAACAAATTGACAGAAATGAGTTTATACTTTATAATACCATATTTTACTATTTATATTGATAATTTGCATGTCTTATGTACTCAGCTAAGTACTCTTAGTAATTATCATTATATGAAAATTACCATAAACATACAAATAATTACTCAAGAAATAAATTTTAAAAATTTAATAGATGAGTTATTTTATGAGATTAATATATTTAATATAATAATATACAATCCACCCATAGAACCAAATATTAATAATATTGTAGTATTTTGTAAAGTATTTTTATACAAATTATTATATAGTTTAATAATGTATATAAATCAGAAAGACACGCATGTAACAAAATTTAATAATTGTATGCAAAAACTATTTTATCACTATTTAAGTAATTTGATGAGAATATTTTATAAGAAAAATTTTGAATATGTGATTGAATGTTATCCTAATACAAATGAAACAACTAATATGAAAAGTACTATTACACAATATTTAACTACACAAACACCAACAAAAACATACAATAATGCTATGAGTAAAATAGAATTAAATCAAACATGTGATATTATAGATATGAGTTTTAAATTATATAAAATTATAATAACAAATAATACTTATAATTTTAGTATGTTTGTAGATATTTGTAATTTATTAAGTAGCATAGAATCTTTTTTAGTATGTAAATATTTATATTTCATGATAGTACAAATTTTATATAGAATATTTGATTTAGATAACCTCTATAAAAAATTAAATAATATATTCACAATAGCTAATAGATTTTGGGTATATAAAAAAACTAATTACTATTATAAATAATTTATATAGTCAATTAAAATCATGTATAAAGTGTATGTCATCACATAAATTAGATATACCATATAATAGATTGTATGTCATCACATAAATTAGATATACCATATAATAGATTGTATTTTGGTTTGTTATTTAAGTTTCTATTAGAACTCACACATGATAATCCAAATAAGGTTTTAAATATAATTATATCATTCCTATTTATTTTAGTAATAATTGATACTACAAATTTAAACATACCTAAAATTATTGAAGAATATATAGATAACATTTTAAAAGAAAATAAAAATAATTTAATATTATCGGCAATTAAGGTTAACCACCCAGTACAGAATATTGATTTTACTGCAGATACAGAATTTGTAGAAAAAGTAATTGTACGTTTTATTATTACTAATTTACCATTAATAAATATATTAGGTCCTATTATTATAGCTTCTGATGTTGACAAACTATTTACAAATTCAAACAATAAACAAGAATTAATTGATAAACTAAATACAAGTTCTACTGATGCTACCACAATGGGATCCGCGAGTAGAACCGCTTCAAGTTCTATGGGTGATATCTCCATAAGGATCCACCCCAATGGCGCCACAAGTTCCATATATAATGTCAAAATCCATATATAATGCCAAAATTCATAGCCGCTCCAATTTATATGATTTGTGAATCTATTAAAAAATTGCACATGATGACATATAATGATTTTAATTTAAAATATAATTTCGATTTATGATTCCGATTTTGACTATTATTCTAGTATACTCACTGAAAATTTAGGAAAATTAGTAAGACTAAAAAAATAAAAAATTTTAATTACCAGTAGACCCAAAACCATTAACCCCTCTATCAGTGGTATCTAATTCTTCTACAATATTAATACTAGTAAATCTACTTATTTTTTCTAATATACATTGTGCAATTCTATCACCATGTTTAATTGTATAATCATCATCTGAATTATTAATAAAACATACTTTAATTTCACCTCGATAATCATAATCAATTACACCTGCACCAATATCAATACTATTTTTTACAGATAATCCGGATCTTGGTGCAATTCTCATATAATAATTTTTAGCATCTAGACCAAACCATTCAATACATATACCAGTTGATATTACTCTTCTTGTTTTTGATGGTATATTATATTCACCAAAAGCATATAAATCTAATCCAGCAGCATATTCACTACCATATGTTGGTGGAATAGCATCATCATAAAGTTTCTTAATTAATAAATTCATAATAATTATAAAATATACAATTATTATAATTTTAAATCAATTTTTATTAGTATTCAAAATTTATAGTAATATAAATTAAAGAAATAATATAATAATAATTAATGCATAAAAATAATATTAAACCACCATGGGTTGAAAAATATAGACCTAAATTTGCACATGAAATACTATTAGATCCATTTATCAAAGAAAAAATAGATAATATTTTATTATCTAAATCAATACCAAATATGATAATAACTGGTGAACCATCTGTAGGTAAAACATCTACAATATTATGTTTAGCAAAAGAAATTTATAATGAAACTGAATTTAATAATAATGTTTTAGAATTAAATGCATCTGATGATCGTGGATTATTAATTATTAATAATACTATTTTACCATTTTGTAAAAAAAAAATAAATAATAATCATTATAAATTAGTTATCTTAGATGAAGCTGACTCAATTACTAATAAAGCACAAAATTTATTAGCTAATATAATTGCTGAATATAAAAAAAATACTAGATTTGTATTTATTTGTAATGATTGTTCACAAATTATTGAGTCTATTCAATCTAGATGTATGATAATTAAATATACAAAAATTAATAAATATAATTTATTTAATAAAATTAAAGATATTTGTATTAAAGAAAATTATAATTATACAGATGAAGGTATTGACACATTATTATTTATTTCAGATAATGATATTAGACAAGCTATTAATAATTTAGAATGTATTTATTATTCATCTACTGTCTTATCTTCAGATAATGTTTATTTATTAATAGATCAACCAAAACCATTTTATATTGATACTATATTAAATTTTTGTTTAAATGGTAAATTACAAGATGCAATAAAAATTATTATAAATTTAACTGAAAAAGGCTATACACCAAATGATATTTTATTAACATTTATGAAATGCTTAATTGAAAATAAATTAGATAATAATACTTTTAATAAAGATACTATATTAAAAATATATGAAATAATTAGTTTAAGTTATATTAGAGTAAATGCTGGTATTGACACATTATTACAATTATGTGGTTGTATTTGTAAAATATATGTGTATTTAGATAAATAATTATTTTATATTATTTTTAGTTAATAATGTTTCTAAACCTTTAGTTATACCCATATTTTTTAATACTGATAATATATTTATAAATTTAACTTTATTATTTATATTATTATTACTTTTATGATATAAATTTAATAAACCTCTACTTAAATTGCTTTTAAATAATATTTGTCTTTTTATTAATTCTTTAAATAAAAATATTAGTTTATTTGAATCTTCTAAATCAGATTTAAAATATATTGTCATAACTATTTCACAAAAAGTATTTTTTCTTAGTGCATCTGTACATGAATTAGATATAAAATATTCAATTTCTTCAATACTTTCTAAATATAAATATTCATTAATAATATTTTCTAATTCAATATTAAATATATTACATTCTTTTTTTATAATAAAATTTTTATTTTTTATTATTATTTTATTATTTTTTTTATTTGTTATATTATCATTAATTGTATTAATTGTATCATTAATTGTATCATTATTAAGTATATTATCATTATCAAGTATTTTATCATTATTAAGTATTTTATCATTATTAAGTATTTTATCATTAATTGTATCATTAATAAGTATTTTATTATCATTATCATGTTTATTATCATTATCATGTATATTATCATTATTAAGTATATTACCTATTGTTATTATTGATGTATTTTTTACTAAACTTTCTAATAATATTTTATCACGTGCTGATAAATGTTCATTAGTATTTATTATCATATTTATTTGTACTAATTGATTTTTAGTGATAGATTTATTTATAAACCAATAATAAATATCCGAATAATATTTAGTTTGATTTACTATAATATTATCAATATATTCATATATATTATTAGTTATTATGTTATTATTAATTAGCTCATTTATTAAATATAAATTATTTAATCTATAATCTTCACCATTAATATCTAATATAAATTGATATTTACTATCTATAATTTCATTTAATAAATAATCATATTTAAATTTATTTTCAATAATATTAATTAATGTAATTATATCATAATTATATACTTTATTATAAATAATTGTTATTATTTTATAAAACTCCAAATATCTTTTTACAAATTTAAATTCATTTAAAATTTTAAAATATATAGCTTTTGAAAATTCATCAAAATCTATTTGATTATCAAATTTAACATTATTAATAAATTCAATAACTAAATTATGTGAATTATTTTCTGATAATTTATTTAAAATTAAATTTATTTTATTAATAACTTTATCTTTAATAATTTGAATTTTTGAATTTTTTAATATATTTTGTTTTGGAAATATTATTTTTTTATTTTTTTTAATTTTAAAATTATCACTATTATTAAATATATTAATTATAGTATTTATTATATCAATATCTAAATTAAAACATTCGTCAAGATATTTACATTGAATAAAAGAATCTATATTTAAAATGCTCATTATCATTTTAAGAATACATTTTTTTAAATTAAATTATAAATTTTTATCTTTTTAATTATAATGAATAAAAATTATTATTATTTTAATTTTATAATAACTTTATATATAGGAGTTTTCATTATATATATCACACATAAAAATCCAAAAATAATATATAAATTAAACTAATTTATTTTATTTATTGGAATTGTTTTAATTTCACTAATTACATTATTACATCCGCCATGAACAGCAAGTGCATAAATAATATATAAGTAAGGGCAGCATAATGCACATAAAAAAGAAAGAATATTAAAACCATTATTACATCTCCATGATAGATAAAATGCAAATAATGAAATAATTAAATGAGTTATAGTAAAAAAAATACTAGAATCAGACACTATAATAATTTCTTTAATCTTATCTTGGTCATATTCATTTTTATCATTATGTAACATATAAGTTTCATTAGGATTAGCATATATTTCAGTATTCATATATATATATTATTAGAAAATTTTAAAAATTTATTTTTATATTATTTTATTTTGAATTATTATAATTGCATAATTCAAGTCTATTTTAGATTCATCAATATTATTTAATGATATATTTTTTTCATTATATTTTAAATAGATTCCATATTTTCCTTTACATAAATATATATATTTTTTATTATATTTTCCTAATTTTAATGGATATTTTAAAATATTAATTGCTTGTTCTAATGTAATATCTGATGTTTCTATTGATGTATATTTCCATTTATTATCATGCATAATTTTAATAAATGGTCCATATTTACTAGTTCCTATGTAAATATTATTATTAGTATTTGGATCTATTCCTAATATTTTATCTTGTTTATCATGTTTTTCTTTATTATTTTCAATTTGTAATTTTTCAACCATTGGATTAAATTTTTTATAAAATATATCTAATACATTATACCATTTAGCGGTACCATCTGAAATTTTATCTAAATATATTTCAAATTGTGATGTAAAACCAATATCCATAATTGACTCAAAATGTTGAACCATAAAAGTATTTATTATAATACCTATTTCTGTAGGAACTAATTTTTTATTTTCTTTTCCAATAATAACTTGTTTTTGTTGTTCTTTAATTTTATATTTATTATCTAAATGTAATTGATTTGATATTTTAGTAATACCATCAATATTTTTAATTTCAACATAATTTCTATCAATTATTTTATTAATTATTGATGCAAAAGTTGATGGTCGACCAATATTATTTTTTTCCAAATAATTAATTAAATTAGCTTCATTATATCTTAATGGAGATTTAGTATATTCTTTATTAATTTGTATTTTTTTAAAATTTAATAAATCATCAATAATGATATCTATATTACCTTTTTCTACTTCTTCACTAGTAGTTATACTACTATTATTATATAAAATTAAAAATCCATCAAAAATTATTGATTCATAATTTGATATCCATAATGATTCATTTAAAATACTTTGTAAATTATTTAATGTATCTGTTTTAATTGTTTGAATATTAATTTTAGCTGGTGACATTTGTGATGCTACTGTTCTTCTCCAAATTAAATTATATAATTTTAAACATTCGCTTGATGAATTAATATCTATATTTTCTATATGTGTTGGTCTAATTGCTTCATGTGCTTCTTGTGCATTTGAATTTTTATTAGTATATTTATTAGGTTTTGAATATGATTGTCCATATGTTTCTTCTATATATTTTTTACATTCATTTACTGCTTCTTGTGATAAATTAGATGAATCTGTACGCATATAAGTAATATGACCTTCTTCATATAATTTTTGTGCTATTTCCATTGTTTTTTTAACATTAAAACCTAATTTTGTTGATGCTTCTTGTTGTAATGTTGAAGTAATAAATGGTGGTGATGGTTTTCTAATAGATTCTTTATTTTCAACAGATAAAACTTTAAAAATTGTTTTTTTATTAATTAAATTTAAAAATTTTTTAGCATTATCTAAATTTTCAAATAAATATAAATTATTATTGTTCATTAGTGTTCCATTAAATTTAATTTTATTTTTAATAAATTCTATAGTTGTTTTATAATAAGAATTATTTATTGAGTTATTTATATCATTCTCTTTATCAATAATTATTTTTACAACAACTGATTGTACACGACCGGCTGATTGTACAGTTTTATTTGGTATATGATTCCATAATATAGGACTTATTTTATATCCAACTAATCTATCTAATAATCGACGTGCTTGTTGTGCATAAACCATATTCATATCAATTTGTTTAGGATTATTAATAGCTTCTATAATTGCTTTTTTTGTAATTTCATGAAATACAATTCTTTTTGGATTTTTTAATCCTAATAAAGTTGCCAAAGAATAAGCTATTGCTTCACCCTCTCGATCTTCATCAGATGCTAATATTACTTCTGAAGAAGATTTTACAAGTGAACGCAATTCTTTTACTATATTTTGTTTAGTATCAATAATTTTATATGTTGGATTATAATTATTATCAACATCAATAGATAATGTTTTAGAATCTAAATCTTGACAATGACCAAATGATGCTTTAATAATATAATTTGGTCCTAATATTTCTCCTATTTTTTTAATTTTTCCTGGAGATTCAACAATAACTAATATTTTAGACATAATTAATATAATTATTAAATAATAATTATATTTATCAATATTTTTTATTGATTAAAAAAATCATATTCCATAATATGATTAAAATCAAGTTTATCCGTTGATAATAATATTATATAAGTATTTTGAATTGTTTTATTTTTGTATAATTTAAAATTATAATCAATATATGTAAACTTTTCTTTTGAAATCATTCTTAATCCTATAAAATAAGGAGATTCTTTAATTTCATTTATAATATTAAATTCACCATAATCTATTTTTTGTTCGTTACTATTAAAATTTTGTTGCCCTTCTTTATCCCATATAGGAATTGTAATTATAAATGATAATTTTAAATTTTTATTAAATGAATCTTCTAAATGTTTAAATATTTTATATATACATTTATAAATAATTTCTTTTTCATATGGTGGATTACAACTATATGTTCCCTCTTCGGGAATTAAATTAAAGAAATTGCCACATGAACCAAAATATTTTTCAATATCATAAAATATAGAACAGAAATTTTTTTGTGATGTATTAATAGCTGATGCGAAACACTCAAAATTTAATTTGTAATCATTTTCCATTAATTTAATAATTCGTGGTAAAACTGCTAATTGATGGTTATTAGATCCTAATAATTGATATCTAAAAATAACTGTCCATATATAATTATCTATTAAATTATTAGGTCCAGTATAATTATTTACCATACTATTATAAACATCTTCAGGAATAAGTATATTTTCTAATATATTATTTAATCTATTATCTTTAATTAAATATAATAAATCAACTTTATATTTATAAAAAGTAATATTTATATTATTTCTTTTTTGTATAATTTTATATTTGATTATGTTATATTTATATATTACTTTTTTATAAATATGTGATTTTTTATAATTATTTAAATATTCTAATTTAGTATTAATAAAAATAATAAAACTATCTAATATTGTATTAATTTTTTCTTCACAATTTGTTAGAGTTATGTCATATTTACAAAAATTTAGTATTGTATCTTTAATAATAGATGTATCTTCAAATGAATCAGGAAAAAAATCATCTTTAGTTAAACCATATAATAAATATAAATTAAACATCCATGAAGATAATAAATTAGTTATTGTTTTTTGATAATTTTTTTTAATACTAAAAATTTTTTTTCCTAAAACATTTGTTGTTAATGTTATAAAGTATGTTAATATTTCACAATATATTTTCCCTCTAAATAATTCAATGTTAATATCATAATTATCTTTATTTTTATAACAAATTTTATTCATAATAATTTATACTAATAAAATATTTTTAAATCAAATAGAATTAATTAATTGATTATTTTATTTTTAATTAAAAATAATAAAATAATAAATGATATTATTATTTTACTTATAACAGTAAAATCTTTAATATCTAATTTATTTTTATAATTTAATTCTATTATTATTATTATTATTAATGTTTTTAATAAATTATTAAAAGCTTTTTTATATTTATTTTTTGTTGGCAATTCAATTTTATTTAAAAATATATTTAATAAAATATAAATTAATCCTTTCATAAAATAAAATGGTGCTATAAATGTAAAATCATTGTATAACAATATATAAAATATATTTTGAAATACTAATATATTTGAGTATTGAACAAATAATTTTATAATTTTATTAGATGATATATTTTTTGAAATAATATTTTTAAATAACATATTTAATATATATCCGCAAATGCTACCAATTGGATTAGATAACCAACACTGTTCATATAGTGTATAATTTCCTAAATATTTAATTATAAAATTAATTATTAATATAATAGTTGACGAAATTATATTATAATTTAATATCATTTAATAAATAATAAGATAATAAATATTTATGAAATAATATATCCATAAAAATAATATATAAAAAGTGCGTGTTTAAAGTTATTTTAATATATTATATTATAATATGAAATTTTTTGATATTAAATTATTATTAATACTATTTTTAATGATTATTGTTTATTATTTATACAAAGATATTATAAATATCAAAAAAAGTTTACACTTATTATTACAAGATAGTATTAATCCTACTGTAAATAATCCTAATGTAAATAATCCTAATGTAAATAATCCTAATGTAAATACAACTAATAAAACAAATGTTAATAAATTTAAAATGACAAATCCATTTTTTCCATTTGATTTATCAATTATTCAAGACTTAATGCCACCAATTAAATGTTTTTATAAATCTGATATTGTAGATGATATTAAATTAAATAATAAATCAGATAATAAATCTGATAATATTAATGATGATGAAAAATATATCAAAGATCAAATTATAAATCAATTAAATAATTTTCATGAATATAATGAAACAAGTGACTCTGAAAATAATAAAAAAAGTAACTGTGAAAATGAAAAAAAAAATAATAATGATGAAAATAATGATAAAAAAAATAATAATGATGAAAATAATGATAAAAAAAATAATATAATTAATAATACTGAAAATAATAATGAAAATACTAATATAATTAATAATACTGAAAATAATAATGAAAATACTAATATAATTAATAATACTGAAATTGATGATGATAATGAAACAAATAATGATGAATGTGTAGAAATTTATTCAAATGATACTAATAATAGTCATAATAGTAATATATCATTTATTAAAACAAATATTAATTCATCACCTAATTTTATATTATCTAATATTAATAAATTAAAATTACCAGAATTACAAGATATTGCTATAAAATATAATATAAATTTATCAAATAATAATAAAAAAAAAAATAAAAATGAGTTAATAAATGATATTAAATTTAATTTAATAAATAAAAATATCTAATTTATATTATATAAATGGATAATAGATATTTTGAATATGGATGTCCTCCATTAATGAATGATGGACGCTTTTTAACAAATTATGTTAGATCTAATATTTTTGATCAAAATATTAGAAATATAAATAATATTAAATCTTCTAATGAATTTAGACATTTTTTACAAAATAATGGTTCTACTATAATGAATAATGTTAAAGGATATTTAAGAGAAAATAATACATGTAATGTTGAAGGTAGATGTTTACCAAAACATAAAATTAACTTGAATAATTATGTATTTTATGATTATAATCTAAATCATAATACAGATTATTTAAATTGATAATATATCTACTTTAAAACCCCATATAATATTACCACTATCAGAACCAGTACAAATTATATTAATATTAAAAACACCATCATTATTAGGTTGATCTAATGTTATATTACTTATTACCCATGTACCTCTATTATTAGTATTAATAGGTAATAATGTATTATAACTTAAATTAAATTCTCCTAAATTATCAATATAAGACCAAATATTTATATTATATATACAAATATTTGATGTTGTTTCGCTTCTAGTTGTTCCTATTATTGTACCTGATAATAAATTCATTGTACAAACATTATTACATGTTAATATAATTGAATTATTAATTGTATTAGTAATACCAGATATAATAAATAATTTATTTTGTGGTGTATAAATATTAAATCCATTATTTATTATTGAATTAATTACACTAAAACTAGAATTTACAGTTGTATTTAATGTAGTATGTGTACCAATAGGACCATTAATATTTAATCCATTATTAATATTAATACTTGTAACTTTATTTGTATCTTCAATTGATAATGATTGACCATAATCAAATTTTATAGTAGGATTTGTTTTATTAAAATATAAATTATTAAGAAATATATTATTTAATGAATTAAATTTAATAAAAATATTATTATTATTATCTTGAACAATAAAATTAGTTGATATAATTATTGGTGAATTTAATTGAAAACCACTATTTACTATTAAATTATTTATATTAGTAGGATATAATAAATTTATATTTGTGTTAGTTATATTTATAAATGAATTATTAAATGTATCTGTTATAGATAAACTATTAGAAAATGTTATAGGTGAATTATTTAATATTTGCATAGTTCCATTAATTCTTAAATCAGTACATATTGATGGTTGATTAAATGTTATTAAATTATTAACACCATCAAATGTCATAAATGTTTCACCATTTCCAACTATTTGTAATGAATTAGTAAAATTAATTGGTATATTATTTAATATTAATGAACTTATTATAGTAATATTATCTACTAAAATATTAATATTAAATTGTATTTGTGTATTTGTCAATTGTATTAAAGTTATATTGTTATTTACAAAATTTAATGTATTATTAAAATTAATATTAAATGTTGACATATCCAATAATATATTTTTATAAAAATGAATTAATTTATTTTGATCATCTAAATTAATATATTGAGTAGTATTTGTTTGAAATTTTAAATTAGATTGAAATATTAATGATAAATTATTAAATATTTCTATTACTGATTTTGTTATTGTTAATGTATTAAATGGATTATTAATTCCATCTGATATTTTAAATGATAAATAATTATTAAGACTAACAATCTCACCATCACCACATCCAATACTACCAACTAAAATATTTGATAAATTATTAGTATTATTAACCAGATCAACATAACTTGTATTTAAATTATTTTGATAAACTGTAAAAGGAACATTTTGAGATATATATTTAAATTTAAAAAATCCTTTATTTGTATTTGTAAAATATTTATAAGGTATACCAGTCCAATAATATGATGATGAATTTGGATTTATTAATTGTATTTGACTATTAGGAAAATATAATAATCCACCATAATAATCAGTATCGTTATTTCTATCTCCAATTGGAAAAATAAAACCCGCTAACGGTTCATCTGTTGTATTATTAGTTATTGTAATATTAGTTGCATTATTATTTAATACAAATACATTATCTTTTATAGTTAAATTATTTGTATTCAAATTTAAATTTACATTATTTATTAAGGTATTAAGTGAAATATATATTGGATAAATATTATAATTATTTGCTGAATAATCTGATTTTAAAATTGAAAACGCAACCGGACTAGATATAACAATATTAGGTGTACTTGTATTTCCAATAACATTTATTGTTTGAACAGTTAAATCAGTAATACTAGCAGCATTAAAATTAGCATTAGATGATGTACTATTTGTAGTATTATTAGTTGTAAAATTATTAGTAGTTACATTATTAGATGAACTAAAAGTTAGATTTCTTGGTAATAATGATTTTGTAGTAGGTGTTACATTTATAATATCGCCATATTTTAACATTATATTAAATTTAAAACTTATGTATTTATATATTTAAATAAAAAATATAAAAAAATTAAATATCTTGAAATATAAATTATTATATATATTAATGACAAATAGATTTTATGATAAACCATATATCAATGTTAATCAAATAGATACTTTTAAAATAAATGAATTATTCAATATTTCAAATAATATGGATACTCAAGATTTATTACAGTATTCATTAATTAATAAAATACCACTAGGAATAATTTCATCTAATAATGGTAATAATATCATTCATAATATTATATTAAATACTGATAGTAAAAAAAATGAATTTAATAAATTAAATATTATAAAATTTTTAGTTCAAAATAATGTTAATTTAGATCAACCTAATATAAATAATCAAACACCATTACATTTAGCTTGTGAAAATCAATATCTATTAATAATTACATATTTAATAGAAAATGGTGCAGATATTAATTATAAAGATAATAATGGATTAACACCATTACATTATCTTTTATCAGGACAAATAAAATTAGAAAATAATACAGATGTAATTGATTTTATATTTCCAGAAAAAACAGATGAATCATTAACAAAAAAAAATAATTTTATAGAAATTAAAAATCAATTATGGGATCAATTAAAATTAGATGATAATTTTCAAAATTATTTAAAATTATTAAAAAATAGTATTTATGATAGTTTAAATAATAATGATGAAGTTGAAATTATAATAGAAGAAATGAAACAAAAATTAGGTAGTATATTATTAGATAAAAGTAATATCGGAATTAAAATTTTACAAGATTATATTAATCTTGTTAGATTTAAATTTAAAAATATTATAAAAAAAATGTGGAATTCATTTCCAGAATTAAATGAAATTAATATACATACTATTGATACTAAAGATAATTCATCATATATTAGCTCACGTAATTCAAAATATTCAATGTTTAAAGATTATGATATTCGAAAACAATTAAAAAAAAATATTAAAAATAATATTGATTTATCAGTAGATACAATTACTAAATCATTTGAAAAAACAATAGATAATACTGATTTATTAGATAATTTAAGAGTTATTATGGATAAATTTATAGAAAAAAATCCAACAAAATTTACAATTAATAATGGTGATATTGAATTTGAAGATAGTATTACTAATAATTTTGATTCATGGTCTAGTATAAATAATAATGAAAAACATCCTAATGCTAAAGATCATGCAGATAATATAATTGATTTAGAAAATAAATCATTTATTGGTGGATCTCGTAATATTACAATAATAGATACCAATATACTAGCTGATATTCGTCATATTATTGTTAATTATACTAATACTGATATATATAAACTTATTAAATATATTTTATTAATAAATATACTTAATTTTGAATTACAACAAGGATATATTAATACTTTATTTGAGATTGATAATGATAATACAAATACTATAGATATAGCTACATATTCACAAAATTATCATAATAATTTTCAATTACAAATAATAACTTTTGCTAGTGAATCATTAGATTTATTAATAAATAATTATAGTTCTAATGTAGGATTAACAATTTATTATAATTATTGTAAATTAAAATGTAATAATAATAATAATAATAATTTAAATGGTGAAGTAGAATTATTATTTTTTCGTTTAATTTCAGCTATAATTAATTGTAATAAATTTGAAGATTTATATACATCAATTATGAATTCTTTTAAAATTGATGTATTTAATAGTTTTAATATACCAGATCCAGAAATTAATCTACGTGTATGGCTAGGTATTCTACTTTGTGATAATATAAATATTTTTAATAATATTCCACAATTAAATAATTTTGCAGACTTAAAAACATATACTACTAGTTTAGTATGCAGTGATCAATTAAAAAATATTATTTTATATGATTATACGAATAAAGAAATAATTATAAAAATAATATTAAATTATTATAATAACTTGCTAATTAAACCATCATTATATATAATTATAGATACAATATATTATTTTTATAGTACTGATATAAGTGATAATTTTATAATTAATGATTTCTTTTTAATATATAATATAAATAATATAATAGGATTAATAAATAATTGTATAACTAATTGTACTAAATATAATAATTATACAAATAATGATATTATAAATTTTAAATTGAATCTATTATTTACAAAATGTATACCTGCATCATTAACAAATTTAATTTATATTAATAATAATATACTAGAAAACATAAATAATAATAATATATATAATGATAACGATATATTAATTATTAATAAATTTATTGAATCGCGAAATTTAGGATTATATTATTATGGATGTTTACCAAATTGTTATGAAAGTATTGATAAATTTAATAATATATATACAATATTAAATAATAATAATTTTCATGATTTAAATCAGTTTGGAAATATAGAACTATATCAATTACCATTACCTGGGAATTTTATATTAAATAATAATAATCAATTTAATACAGACAATTATTTTGGATTTGGTAATAATAATAATAATAATAATAATAATAATCAAATATATGATCAATATCGACCTGCATTTAATAATAATTATGAACATTTAATAATTGAAAATATAAAAATATTAAATGATTTAAATGCTATTATATTAAATACTACTGAAAATAAATGTTTGAAAGATTTATTAAAAAATTTATTAGCTAATAAACAATTATTAAATAAACTTTCAGAAATATATAGTGAATTTCATTTTAATATTATTAAAGTAATACATCATCAAGAATTATTACTATCTTTTATAAATAAAACTATTACATTATTTCCAATAGATAAATTATTAAGTAATATAAATAATATTAATGGTTATTATTTTACTTATTATTATTTATATTATCCTGATAAAGTATATAAAATACCAAAATTTATTTATTATAAATTAGAATCAAATTATAAAAATAAAAAATTTAAACTTTATAATAATATTAATACAGATTTAACAACATTAGAAGATAAAATTACTAAAAAAATTAGTATAAAAATAAATTCAAATACAAATCAAAATACAAATGTAAATATTAATTTTCATAATAATTTAATTAATTTATTATTATTAAATATAGAAAATATTAATATTGAAAATACTAGTTTTATTAATTCAAAAAAAAACAAATTACCACCATCTATTTATGTAGTATTACCTGATTTTTTTAAATTTAATAAAATAAAAATAATTATTGAAATGTTACAAAAAAATATTAAAATAAATACAGATATTATTAAACAAACAAATTTAGTAATTGATACAAATGATACAAAAATATATAATGATTATGTAATTGCACAATTAATTGAAGAAATAATTAATGATAGAGCTAATTATTTTGCAGATATTAATAGTATAAAATACTTTGAAGAAATTAATAAAAAGAGGATACGTCATATAGATTCTGATTTAATATTAAAACCAACTGAATTTAATATTAATATTAGTAAATTTAATCTAAATAATTTAGATTTTGATGATTTTCCAAAGTTAAATGAATCTATAATAATTAATTTTTATAAATTATCAAATTTACAAGAAAAAAAAAATAATATATTTTATATTTATCCAATAGAATATACTAATACTACTTTATTAAAACAACGTTATATTTTAAATATAAATAAAGATATTGTAATTAAATTATTAAATAATGATACAATAAAACCTTATATTGTTGATAATAATTATAATAGTTGTATTATTTCATTATTAAAATATCATTATAGTTTTATATTAAATGAATTAAAAAATAATGATTTTAATTTTACAAATTTACCAGATAAACCTGTTGAATTTATAAAATCTGAATATAAAAATCATATATATAAAATTGCTGATTCAACAAATAAATATATAAATTATATAAATAATTTTATTGAACCACAATATAAAGAAATTGAATTACTAATTTTAGCTAATGAAAAATTTGGAAATAATATTTTATCTAATTTAAAATTATCATTTCAAATAGCTTACTATATTATTATTGAATATTTAACAGATTATTTATGGCGATTTAATGATAATTATAAACTAAATAATTTAGATAATATATTAAATTTGATTAATATTAATAATAAAAATTATATACAAACAAATTATTTAAATAGTATAATTGATACTATTGGTGACATACCAAGTCATAGTTCAGATATTTTAATACTTGAATTAATTAATGATTTACATCAAGAAAAAGATTTATTAATTAACCGAAAAATTAGACTTTTAATTGATTCTGAACAATATAAAGATATTCATAATCTTAAAGCACAAACTAATAATAAAATAAATGAAATTACACAAGAAATAAATAAAATAAATAATAATATTGATAAATTAAATAATATTAATATACACTATTTAAAAAGTAATAATTATTTACAAAAAACTAAAATAATTAATACATATAAAACTATAAGAAATGATAATTATCATACATATTTAAAATTATGGGATAAATTATTAAATAGTGAAGAATTATTAAATAATTCATGGAATATTAGTCAATTATTAATTTTAAACATTGAAAAAGAAATAATAGAAAAAGAAATAATAGAAAAAGAAAATATTGAAAATTTACAAATTATTAATATTAATCATAAACATTTATCAGATTTAGCAGAATCATATTTTAATAATGAAAAATATAATAATTCATCAGTAAATAAAGTAGCATGTTTTATTTATGATACATTATTACATTTAACTGAAACTATATTATGTTTTAATATTGAAATGATATTAAGAAAAGTTATATTTAATCATATTAAATCAATTAATCCTAATGATATATATAATAATATTAATGATAAAATAGAATATTTATTTAATTATGATTTTATTTTTAAAAATAATTTTAGTAATTTAAAAACTATATTATATAAAATTATTGCACCTAAATTACTTGATAATAGTATTAATTTATTTCATAATATGAATGATAAAATTAATTTTGAACCAGAATCAATAAAAGATATATTAAATAATTATTTTAATTTATTATTAATAAATAATAGTATACCATTTAATGATAAAGATTATGCAATAAAAATATTAAAAAGAGAAGTTTCAAGTTATTTTGATACTATTATTAGTAAAACAATAAATAATTGGTATGTTGTAATGGAAAATACATTAAAATTTTCAATTAATCAATATAGAATTAATGATTGTTTATTATCTATTATATAAAATTAAATTATTATTTATCATTTTCATGTGTATCAATAATTGAATCAATTAAACTAATATTTTTTGAATTTAATCCTGTATTATATGGTGTATTAATTTGTTCTGTTATTTTTAATGTAAAACTATGATCAATATTTCTAAAATCAACTAATGTTCCGTCTGGATATGTAAAATAAATAATTAATTCATTAAGTGTTGATATTGGAAAATCAAATTCTAATGGATAATTTATAAAAGTATTAAATAATACATCGCCTGGATTACCAGTTAATAATATTTTAGCAAAAGCAATTGGTTGATTTGAATTATTAATAATATTTTCATAATTATTTAAATACATTAAAATATACATATTATTACCAGCAAAATTTAATAATTGCGGAGATGTATTTATATTACCTACTTGATTTAAATTAGTATATAAAATATATGAATTTAAATTAGAAATTATTGTACTATATGGTGTTATTGCATTAGCATCACCAACATTTTTAAATCCTAAAACATTACCTAATGTATTATTAAATGTAAAAATAAAACTAACTTTTGCACGAGTTTTAACTACAACACCGGGTCCGCCATTACCAGTTAAATCAATAGTTGTTTGATTAGTAATTTGATTTAATGGACCTAATAAAACAGAGTATGTTTGATCAGTTATATTTATATCATATACAGTTTGAGTTGCATTAATATAAGTTGCATCAATAATTGTACCTATTTTAACTGCTCCAGAAATAATAATTGTATCTAATTTTTCTACTAGATTACCTGGATGGTATACTGTTAAATTTACATATTTTATATTATTTATTTCAACTATATTAACAGATAATGAATTAGGTAAATTATTATATTTAAAAGGTGAAAACGTAATTTCTTGAGTATATGAATTTAAATTAATATTAAAAATATTATATATTGGTTGTTCTAAAGTTGAATTTAATCTTGGAACTAAGTTTATTATTTCAGTTATTTTTGAAATTAAACTAGTACTATTATAATTACCTTCTGGAATAGATAATTCATATAAATAATTACCATCATCAAAATGTTTCCAATATAATTTATTATTTTGATTAGAACCACTTGATTTTATTAAAAAATCAATATATGGTATTTCAGTACTTAATAATTCAATTCTTACTATATTATTAAAACTTTGATTTAATAATATTGTATAATTATTAGCATCTGGATATCCTGGTAATGTATTTGTTATTAACATTATCTGTATTTTATTTCCACCACCTTGAACAGATCCAGATGCTACTATAGAAGATTCTATATATATATTAGATAAATCAGTATTAATTATTTGTTGCATCCCTTGATTTCTTTGATAATTTATAGGATAATCAGCATTAATATAATTTAGAGGTATACCACCAATTGATAATAATGTTATTTTAAATACATCATTAGGTGAATAATATAATCCTGATTGTATAGTAAAAGAATATGGTAGCTTTATTAAAAAATAATTATTATCTAATTGAGATGCATTTGTAACATTAAATAAACTAAACACTTCATTAGGAAAAGGATAATTATTATTTATTATTGATGGTAAATAAATTTCTGATATATTTAAAATAGCATTAATTGGCATATTACCATATGCAGTTAATAATATATTGTGTGATACTAATTCAAGTAATACTTTATAATTATCAACATAATTTAAATAATTTAATGGAATATTATGATTATTAAAATTAATAAATAAATATTGATAATTTATAAAAAAAAATAATGAATTAGATAATGTTTTATATGGTCCTTCTACATTTTGAATTATAATATTATCACCTATATTAAAAGTATGATTTGGATAATATATTTGTAATATATTTGATCCAGATGTTGTAGTTATAGGATTTAATGATAAATTACTATTAGATGATTTATAAATATTTTTAGGAATTTTATTTCTAAATGCACTATCTATATTAATTAATTTTACTTTGTAATCTTTCTGATTATAAAAATTATTTATATTATCTTTACGACTATCATATTCATATTGTTTATTTTTTTTATCAAAATTTTTTTTTAAATCTATGTTCATTATAATATTTATATATTAGTATTTATATAAATATTATAATCAAATTAAAATGAATTAAAAAAACTTAGTTTACTAGTTTCATCATAATTAATTGGATTATTGGTATTATTAATATATTTTTGTTTAGTATTAGTTAATTCATTATTAGTTAATTCATTATTAGTTAATTCATTATTAGTTAATTTATTATTAGATATTTCATTATTAGTTAATTCATTATTAGTAAATTCATTATTAGTTTTAGTATAATTTGTTAGTTTAGGATTATTTTGTTTAGGATTAATTTGTTTAGCATTAGTTAATTTACGATTAATTTGGTTAGGATTAGTTAATTTACGATTAGATAGATCGACATTAGATAGATCGACATTAGATAGATCACGATATTTTTTTATGTATTGTTGTTTTAGGTGATGTTTTTTTTTAGGTTGTTTTATTGTAGTAAATTTTTTATTAGGATTTTTTTTTATTTTATAATAAGAATTATTTAATTTTGTTATTTTTGGTTGATTATAAGTATATTCCGGCATATCATTTAGTAAAGCAACTAAAGTAAATGTATCTGGTCTATGTTGTTTAGAAAAGTTTGCATGTAACTTTTTTTCTAAATTATCATGTTCATAATCAGATAAATCACTATTTAATAGTTCTTCTAAATGTAGTACATTTTCTTCTGTATCTGGTGGCGTTGGTATAAGTTCTAAATTTCTAGATTCATAATTTAAAAATTTTTTCATTTGATTATCTATTTTTTTATATAATGAGTATAATTTTTTTATAATATTTTTTTTTATTATTTTATTATCCATGTTTTGAATTTGAAATATTTCAGTTTTAAGTACATTTTTTAAATTTTCTAAATAAGAAATATCTTTATATATTTTAATATTATTCATATATATATAGATAAAAGAGATTTTAATAAAAAAAAAATTGAATAATTTATTTAAAGTTTATATATTTTATTTATATTATGTCCAATAAAAAGTATGATAAATTATCACAAAAAGAACACATTTTAAAAAGACCAGGAATGTACATTGGTTCTGTTGAAGCTTCTAATGAAGAATTATGGATTTATAATGATAATATTATTGAGAAAAAATTAATTAAAATGACACCAGGCTTTTTAAAGGTTTTTGATGAATTATTAGTTAATGCATCTGATCATAGTAAACAAGACTCAACATGTAATATTATTAAAGTCGAATATAATAAAGAAGAAGGTTTTATTAGTGTATGGAATAATGGTGATTTTGGTGTTCCAATCGAAGAACATCCAGAACATAAAACATTAATACCGTCAATGATATTTGGTGAATTATTATCTGGTAGTAATTTTGATGATACAGAACAAAGAACTACAGGAGGTACAAATGGTTTAGGATGTAAATTATGTAATGTTTTTTCAACTAAGTTTATTGTTGATGTAATTGATCATAAAAATAAAAAACATTTTAATCAAATATGGACAAATAATATGAATACAATAGGTGAACCTTTAATTGAAAAATCAAAAGAAAAACATAGTTCAATTAAAGTTACATTTTATCCAGATTTTAAACGTTTCGGATTAGTAGATTTAAATAATGATCATTATAATCTTTTTTATAGGAGAGCATTAGATATTGCTGGTATGAATCCAAAATTAACAATATATTTTAATGATATTAAAATATCTAGTAATACTTTTAAATCTTATATAGAATTACATTATCCAGATACTACTATATATTTAGATGAAACTAATGAAAGATGGTCAGTTGGTGTTATATATAAACCCGATTGTAATAATGAAACTATATCTTTTGTAAATTCAATTAATACTTATCATGGTGGGTCTCATGTAGTACATGTAACAGATCAAATATATAAACATTTAATTGAATTAATTAAAAAGAAAAGTAAAGACATTAAAATTAATAATCAATTATTAAAAGATAATTTAATATTTTTTGTAAATTGTACATTAGAAAATCCACAATTTTCTAGTCAAACTAAAGATACTTGTGTATTAAAAAGCGATAAATTTGGTTCTAAATATATTCCACATAAAACATTTTTAAATAAAATTGCAAAATGTGGAATTGTTGAACAAGTTGTAGAATTAGCAAAATTTAAAGAATCTAGTAGTTTAAAGAAAACAGATGGAAAAAAACAAGTTAGAATTAGAGGTATTCCAAAATTAGATGATGCAAATAAAGCTGGAAGTAAAGAATCAAATAAATGTTCGTTGATTTTAACTGAGGGAGATTCGGCTAAAGCTTTTGCAATGGCTGGACTTTCTGTAATTGGACGTGATTATTTTGGGGTGTTTCCATTAAAAGGTAAACTATTAAATGTTAGAGAAGCAGCACCTAATCAATTATTAAATAATGAAGAAATTAATAATTTAAAGCAAATTATGGGATTAAAACATGGTGAAGATTATACAGAAGATAGTAAATTTAATCAATTACGTTATGGTAGAATAATTATATTAACTGATTCAGATGTTGATGGATCACATATTAAAGGTTTATTAATGAATTTTGTTCATACTATATGGCCTTCATTAATAAAAAGACATAATTTTATTTCATCATTAGCAACACCAATTGTAAAAGCATTTAAAAATACTAATATATTATCATTTTATAATTTAACAGAATATGATGAATGGGTTAAAAATAATGATACAACAAGTTGGAAAATTAAATATTATAAAGGGTTAGGTACAAGTACATCTACTGAAGCAAAAGAATATTTTGTAGATTTTGAAGAAAAATTAATTGGTTATAATTGGTTAGATCATCCAGACAATACTGATTCTGAATCAATTAAAACAACTAGTTCAACCAAATCAATTAGTTCAACTAAATCTAAACAAATAATTAAATTAAATCATGTAAAGACCAATAATTATGTAAAGAAAGATGATGATGAAGATGCTATTTTATTAGCATTTGAAAAAAGCCGTGCTGATGATCGTAAATTATGGTTACAAGATTATAATAAAAATAATATATTATCATATCAAAATAAAAACATTAGATATCATGAGTTTATACATTCTGATTTAATTCATTTTTCAAATGATGATTTAAGTAGATCTATTCCATCTTTAATAGATGGATTAAAACCATCACAACGTAAAATATTATATGGTGCTATATTAAGAGGATTAGATAAAGACGAAGTAAAAGTAGCACAATTAGCGGGTTTTGTATCAGATCGTGCAGCATACCATCATGGTGAAGCATCTTTACAAGGTGCAATTATTGGAATGGCACAAGATTTTGTAGGATCAAATAATATTAATATTTTGAAACCACAAGGAAATTTTGGAAGTCGTTTGCGTGGTGGAAAAGATGCAGCCTCTCCAAGATATATTTGGACAAAATTTGAAGATTTAACAGCAACTATTTATAATTTATATGATAATCCTATTTTAAATACATTATATGAAGATAATGATCCAATTGAACCAGAATATTATGCCCCAATAATTCCAATGATACTAATTAATGGTGCAGAAGGAATTGGAACTGGATTTTCAACAAAAATACCACCTTATAATCCAAAAGAAATTATTTCTAATATTAGGAAAAAAATGAATGGTGAAGAAATGATTAATCTTAATCCATGGTGGGATAAATTTGAAGGTCAAATTAAAAAAATAGATAATAATAATTATGAAATAATAGGTAATTATACAATTAAAAATAATAAATTAATTATTACTGAATTACCAATTGGAGAATGGACTAGTAATTATAAAGAATTTTTAGAAAAGTTATTAAGTCCAGATACAGATACAAAAAAAGAAAAACCAGTTAAAGACAAATCAATAAAAGACAAACCAATAAAAGAAAAAACAAAAGTTAAATTAACTAAAGGAAATCCCTTTATAGGTTATACTGAAAATAATACTGATACTAAAATATATTTTGAACTTGAATTTGAACCAGAATATTTAGAAAATGAAAAAGATATTGACAAACAATACCATTTATGTAAAAAATATAGTACAACTAATATGCATTTATTTGATGCATCTGGAAAAATTAAAAAATATAATAATATATTAGAAATTATTGATGAATATTATATTGTTAGATTAGAACTTTATCAAAAAAGAAAAGATTATCAATTAGAAATATTAGACCATCAATTAAAATTAATTAGTTACAAAGTTAAATTTATATTATTAATAGTTGATAAAAAATTAGATATTAATAATAAAAAGAAAAGTGAAATTGAAGAAAAACTAGAAGCATTAGAATTTCCAAGATTAGGAAAAACAAAAAATGATACTGATAAATCGTATCAATATTTGTTAGCAATGCCAATTTATTCATTAAGTAAAGAAAAAATAGATGAATTGAAAAAACAAGAAAATGATAAACAAACAGAATATGATGAATTAGATAAACTAACACCTAAAGATATTTGGACTTTTGAACTAGATAAATTAGAGACATTATATGATAAATGGTCAATCAGAAATAATATTACAACATCAAAACCTAAAAAAAATAAAAAATAATTATAAAATTAATAATATTATTTATATTTTTTATATGGTTGGTTTTTTAGTATATTATGTTGTGATGACTTATTATTTTGTGATGACTTATTATTTTGTGATGACTTATTATTTTGTATTTTTTTAAAGTCATCTCTTTTAAATATTAAAATTACAATAATTAATAATCCTATAATAATATTATGAGGAGTTAAATAATTATTTTCTGTTAATTTATTATATATTTATTATTTTAATTATGATATATAATAATAGTAATAAAACATACAAAAATAACTAATAGTGTATATTTTCACTATATATAATACTTATTAAATCAACCAAATTAACTAAATTAACTAAAATAACCAAATAATACATAAATTGTAAGTATTATTATTAATAGTTTTGAATTGCTTATTTACTAATTAAAATATGTTTTTCATCATAATGTTTTGCTTTTGGTGTATATTCATTTATCAATTTTAGGCGATCACCTTTTAATTTATGATATATTATAGCTTTATCATGTAATTCTTTTATAAATAATGATTTTATTAATGATAAATCTGTTTTAATACCAGATGAAGATATAGAAATTCCTACAGCACTCTTTATATTTATTATTAATGTAGAATTATGTTGTTTAATTAAGTTATGATGAGTTCGTATTTTTATAAGTAAGTCAATAAGTTGTTTTGATTCTTTATTATTAATAATTTTATACATAGAATTAGTGGAATATTTTGGATCAATATATGTATTTATATAATTATCTATATTATTTATTATTTTATTTAATTTATCTATATCAGTACTAATAATATTACATTTTTCATTTACATAGGCTCTATATTGATCATATTTATTTGTTGATGATGGAGGTTTTCTCTTATATTTATCAAACTTTAGATCTATATCATTTACTAAATTATAAATTTCATCTAATATTAGTTGTGACTCTTTTAAGTCAATAGTAATTTTTGACAATGATACATCAAGTATTTCAGTATCAGCAAATGTATCTGTCTTAAATATTAAAAGTAATATTATAAAAATTAACAAACCAATTATAACATTATGAGGTGTAAAATAATTTATTTTATTATCTAACATTATATTATATATTATTAGATAAATAAAAATATTTAATATTATTTTAGAGTTTTTTTATATATATTATTATATGATTGTAAATTGTTTTATATTAAATAGTGTCAGAAGAACTCACAATTTTAATAAAAAAATTAATTATATAAGTTTAATTTATAAAGAATTTGGAAAAAATATACCAAAATATTTAGAATATTATGATAAACAAACATATTTATTTTGTGTTGATGAATCTGTTAATATTATAAATATTTGTAAAAGATATGATTATATTATAGATGATATATATAAAATGGAAATTGATGATAATACTTATAATAATAATTATACTATTTTTCCAACATATGATTCAAATGGTGTAAAATATATATTAGAAATATAAAATAATATAAATAGATAATTTATATTATATTATATATGTATGTAAAATGTTTTACTATAAATAGTTCTAAAGTAAAAAAAACATTTTTATCTTCATCAAAAATTTATGTTGATAATATTGATAGTATTATTAATTCAATATATAAAGAATTTGGAGAAAATATTCCTAAATATTTTAAATATGAAGATAATAAATTTATTAAATATTTATTTTGTGTAGATAAATATATTGATATAGAAACAATTTGTAAAAAAAATAATTTTTGTATTGATAGTGTATATGAAATGGAAATAGATTATGAAAATTATAATAATGATTATACTATATATCCAACATATGATTCCGATAATGGTTCATATTATGTATTAAAAAAATAATTTTAAGAAAGCATTTAACTTTATCTTAGTATTACTTGTAAAAGTATCTTTATTAAATAATATACGTAAAATTATAAAAATTAACAAACAAATTATAATATTTTCTAATGTAAAATAATTTATTTTATTTTATTAGACATTATATTATATATTATTAGATTATATTTAAATAAAATATAAATGATGTTGTAACATTATTTATTGTATAAGTAATATTAATATTATAGTTTCCAATTTCAGCTACATTATTATTATTAAATTTTCTATTATTAATTTTATATTTTTCACCTAATGCTAAAATTTGAATATTACCATATATTTTATCTAATATACATCCACAAGGTAAATTAATAGATGAAAAATAACCACCATATGGATTAATAGTAGGACGATCAATATTATAAGATGTATTATATTTTAATGTTAATGCTGGAATATTATAATATAATGTTGGGCTTATTATTAAATTATATTTAGAATATAACACCAATTCATTAATTATATATTTAATATCAATATTATAATTACCAACATTAATATTATTACTTGTTATAATACCGGTATTTTCATCTATAATAAATTCTGATTGATTTATACTAAAAATACCATTTAATGGATATACTCTTGGACTATTAGATGTTGTTATTAAATTATCACTATAAAAAATAAAATTATTATCATAAATAAATATTGTATTTACTGTTAAATTATAAATAGTTTTAATTTCAAAATTATTAACAGTATATATTATATTAATATTATAATTTCCAATTGGTACATTATCAAAAGTTAAAATCCCAGATTTAGAATCTATTGTAATAAAATTATTATTAGTAAAAAGATCATTATTATTAGTAAAAAGATCATCATTATTAGTAAAAAGATCATTATTATTAGTAAAAAGATCATTATTATTAGTAAAAAGATCATTATTATTAGTAAAAAGATCATCATTAACAATACTAAAAATACCATTATCTTGATAAAAAGTTGGTTTAATTGATTGTTTTATATCATTATACATTATTGTTAATTTTGATTCGGAATAATACATTATTGGTTCTATAGTTATATTAATATTAAATGTAGATTCTATATTATTTACTATATAACCAATAATTAAATTATAATTATTTATAGGTAAATAATCGGGTATGCTTATTTCTCCATTATCATGAATCATTGTTGAAAAATCAATATTTGAATCTAAAATATTATCATTTGAATCTAAAATATTATCATTTGAATCTAAAATACTAGTAAATGATTTAATATAAATAGTACCATTATTTGGTTCTAATAGTGGTTTACCTATAATATAATTAGTATGTTGATTAATTATTATTTTATTTATATCATATTTTATTATTGGTTTTATTATTAATGTATATAATGTATCTGTATTAATATTATTATAATAATAATTTACTGTTATTTCATATTTATTAACTGGTAAATAATTAAAAAATAGTACACCATCTTTATTACATTTTATATTAGTATTATTATTAAAATATCCACCTGGTGGTTCACATTGTGGTTTATTTGAATAATATTTATTATTTACATAACCTACTAAATAATTATTTTCATATTTTATTTTTGGTTTTACAATAATATCTAATAATCCTGATATTGTTATATTACTATGTATATTATGTTGATAAAATATTTCAAATAAATATCTATTAACATTTAGATTAGTAAAAGTAATTGTTCCATTATTATTTATATTTACAGTATTATTTATATTTAAATTATTATTTTTAACAATTATATTACTTTCATTACTATCATTACTATAAAATAATTTATCTGTAATATAGTCAGTGCCATACTCAATAATAATATTTGATATATCTAATAAATATTTTGGTTTAATTATTATTTGTAATGTAATATTTGTAATAATATTATTTAATTCATGTTTAACAATAAATATTGTATCTGTAATATCAGTATTATTAAGTGATATTACACCATTATTATTTATTTTAATTTTATTATTATTTACACTAAATTTACCACAAATATCTAAATAAGATATTTTTGGTATAAAATTATTATAATTAATTATTGGTTTTATAATAAATTTACAATTTGTTATAATTGTTTTATCATTATATGTAAATTCTATTTTATAATTATATTTACCAATTTCCATATTTTTATCAATATAAATAATACCATTATTATCAATTTGTAATTCACTTTTAAAATTATATGTTTTATATGTATCTAATGTATTATATATAAAAGGTTTTATTATTTTTTCTGTTTGATCATAATCAAAAATTTGTTTTTTATATTTAATTATTGGTTTTATTTCATAGTTATAAAATACAGTAGTTGTTATATTATTTACTGTATAATGAACTAATATATTATATGAATCTACATCTAATGTATTATCAAAATATATTATACCATTATTATCTATTTTATAATTATTTACTGTAAAATAACCATTGTCTGGATTAGTAAATGGTTTATCAGAATAATTATATATTCCATAATATCCAAAATTAGCTTCATTATAATACATTATAGGATTTACCAATAAAGTATATGAAATTGTATCAATAATATTATTAATTTTATAATTAATATTAAAAAGATATTCTCCTACATCAACATTATTAAAATCTATTAAACCAGTTTTAGAATCTATAATAACATTATCTGGTAAATTATCAGAATAAAAATATCCTCCAGATGGTTTAACAATTGGTAAATATGATTTAACACTACTTGAATAGTTCATAACTGTTTTATTTATTTTATAATCTATTAATGAATTAATAATAATATTAATTTCAGAATATACTTTTAATGATAATATTGAATATGTAACAATAATATTATACTTTCCTGGACTATTATTAATATTAATATTCCCTGTTTTTTCATCAATATCTATATTATTAAAAGTACAAATATTATCAGTTGTACAAATATTATCAGTTGTACAAATATTATCACATGAAAATATTCCTTCATTTGTATTAGGAAATATCAATGGATACAATAAATATGGTGTATCATAAAAAATCTTAATATTAGTTTCATTATATTTAATAATTGGGTTTACTGTTATTATATAAATTTGAATAATATTATGATATAATATACTTAATTCATAAATACCTATATTAATATCACTTATTATTTTAATAATTCCTGTATTTTCATCTATTATAATACCATCAATCAAATTATTACAAGAAAATTTATAACCAAATGGTTTAATTATTGGAATTTCCGATTCATATCTATTAGTATAATCTATAGTTGCGTTATTTATATTATAATAAAATATTGGATTCACAGTTAATATATAATCAGTACAACATTTAACATTATTAATTAAATATTCTATAGTTAAATTATAAATTCCAACATTTAAATTATTAAAATATAATATACCAGTATTTGAATCTATTGTTATATTTGAATCATCTTTTATATTTGAATTATCTTTTATATTTGAATCATCTTTTATATTTGAATCATTTTTTATATTTGAATTATCTTTTATAATATTTATTAATGAAAATTTATTAAAATTAGATTTGTTAGATATTTCTGATATTTTAGGTAAATCAGATTGTGCATTTTCATTATATAAAATTATTTTATGTGGATTTTCATAATAAAATTCGGGAATAATTATTATATCATATATAATTGAATTTATAATATTATTTACAATATAATTTAATTTAATATTATAATTACCTACATTATTATTTAATATATTAATTTCACCAGTTTGATTATTTAAGTCTATATTTAATACTGATTCATAAGAAAATATACCATTATTAGGACTAGTATAAGGTGAATTTATTAAATATTCTGTATTATATATTACTTTATTTATATATTTTGGTAGTTTTAATATTGAATTTATTTTTAATGTATAATTTGTTTGTACTATTATATTATTAATTTTATAATTTATAATTATATTATATATATTTACATTAATCATAGATGAAAAATATATTACACCAGTATATTGATCTATTTTAATTCCTTCATATTGATCTATTTTAATTCCTTCATATTGATCTATTTTAATTCCTTCATATTGATCTATTTTAATTTCTTCTAAATAAAATAAACCATTTTCACCTAATGGTTGTATTATAGGAAAACATGATTCAGCACTTGTTTGATAATCTAATTCTAAATTATTAATTGGATATTCAATAAATGGTTTTAATTTTAAATTATAATTAGTCTGACTAGTAATATTATTAATAGTATAATTAATAATTAAATTATAATCATCTGGTATAATATTATTATTAAAAGATATTATACCATTCGAATCAATTTTAATATCTGTTATTTCTTTATCTAATGAAAAATTACCATTTAATGGTAATACTTGTGGTGCTTTACTATTATTATTATTTAAACTGCTTAATATATAATCTATACTATCATAATATTTTATTGTAGGTTTAATTATTATATTTATTGGCATTTCTACAAAATTATTATAATAATAATAATATACTATAATATTATAACTAGCAACATCTAAATAATTAAAAATAATAATACCTTTATCATCAATTTCAAATAAGTAATTACTTATTTTAAAATATCCATTTTCTATATAATCATTTACTAGTGGTGTTATTATACCTTCTTGACAATAATTAAATGTATAAGATGAATCATATTTAATATCTGGTTTAACATTTAATATAAAATTAAAATTATAATCAAAATTATTTTCAGTATAAGTAATTACATAACTAAAATCACCAATAGAATGATTATATATTTGTATATCTCCATTTGATTCTATTTTTAAAAATGTATTATTTTGAATATCAAATTCTCCTTTATAAATTGTATTATTTAATTTATATGTGATATTATTACCATATTTTATTTCACATGGTATATAATTAATATTTGGTTTTACAATAATTTTATAATTAATTGTTATTGTAATATCATTAAAAGTATAACTAATAATTATATTATATATTCCTACATTAATAGTATCTTTAACCGTTAAAAATCCATAATTTTCATTAATTAATATAGATTCTAATGTTGTATTCAAACTAAAAATACCTCCAAAAGGATTTACTTGTGGTTTTTCTGATGTATAATTTGAACCATGTATTATTGTGATTTCTGTAAGATTATATAATACATAAGGATTTATTTGAAAATTATAATAACAAAAATTAGTAATTGAATTAACAATATAATTTATTTTATAACTATAATTTCCTACTTCTAAATTATTTAATGTAATTATACCTGTAAATTTATTAATTATTACATTATCATTTGATGTATAATACCCAGTATTTGGATTTACTATTGGTTCTGATGATATATTGTTATTATTAAATATAAAAATATCAAAAATATATTTTATAGATGGTTTAATTATAATATTATAATTAGTATTTACATTAATATTTTTTTTTCTATATAAAACTAATAAATTATAATTACCAACCATAACATTTTTATTACATGAAATTATACCTTCATTATTTATATTAATATCAATTGGTTTATTATTTAATTCAAAAATACCATTTATAGGTTTAACAATTGGTTTATCAGAATTAAAATTCTGATTATATTCTATTTCACTAATATTATTATTATAATATAATATTGGATTAATATTAATAATAATATTAGTATTTGATGTTATATTATTAATTGTATAAAATATTAATAAATTATATGATCCAACATCACACTGATCTATATTAATAATACCATTTAAATCAATTGTAATACCATTAGGTAATAAATTATATGATATAATACCATTTTCTGGATATAATAATGGTTTATCAGATATATATGAATCATTAAAAGTTAAATTAATAATAGTATTTGAATAAGTTATTATTGGATTAATTATTAAATTATATATACATGATGTAATAAAAGTTTCATGATTATATATAATATTAATTTTATATGATCCAATATTAATAGATGAATTAAAATTTAATATTCCAGAAGATTTATCTAATAAAACACCATCTGGTAAATTAGATGATGTATAAATACCATCTTTTGATATTATACTAGGTGTTACTGAATACCCACTCTGATTATAATTTAAATTTAATGTATTAGGATTATAAGTAATACTTTCATTTACATAAACAATATAATCTGTTTGAGTTATTAAATCAAGATTTGTATAATTAATTATTAAATTAAAAGTACCCATATCTAAATTATTATTAAAATATATAATTCCATTATTTTTATTAATACTAATACTATTAGGAGCATTTTCAATTGAAAAAATACCATTTGGTAAATTAGTTATTGGAGCTTCTGAACTATTATTACTTTTATATTGAATAATAATATTATTTGTATTATATTTAATAAATAAATTTATATTAATATTATATTCTGTAAATATTTCATAATTATTACATTTTAAATAAACATTAAATTTATAATTTCCAGCATTAATTTTATTTAAATTAAATTCTATAATACCAGTATTATTATCAATAATAGCATAATTAAAATCTTTTAGAAAAAAATAAAGTGGAGTATTAATTGGTGCATTAATTATTGGTAATCCAGATCTTATATATAATTCATCTCTAATTTCATTATCTAAATAATAAAATGTTGGTATAATTTCAATATTATACATTGTATCTACAATAATATTATTACATGATAAATATACAGGAATATTAAAAATACCAATTTTATTAAAATTACTAAAATTGATAATTCCATTATTTGAATCTATATGTAAATTTGAATATTCATCTGATAAATAATAATTAGATGATATATCATATATAGTTTTTTCTATAATTATTGGATCGCTTGTTACAAATCCATATTCTACTTTAATATTATTATTTAAATAATATATTTGTGGTAATATAGTTACTTTAAAAGTAAAATATGCAGTTATATTATTTACAATATATTTTATTATAATTTCATTATATCCTATATTTAAATTATCATAATTAATTATCCCGTTTTCAATTTCATTATTATCAATATAAAATAAACCATTTGATGGTTCAACTATAGGTATTTCAGACTTATTATTATCAGAATTATTAACAGTTACTATTAAATTATTATTATTATAATAAAATATAGGAATAATAGTAAAATTATATTTATATACTATATTAGTATTTTGATTTGTATAATTAATTACTAATTCATAATCTCCTATTGAAATAGTATCATTAATATAAATTATACCAGTTTTACTATCTATTTTAATATTGTCTAATAAAGAACTTGTAGAAAAAAATCCGTTATAAATCATTGGTATTATTTCTGGTTTATCAGTTTTAAATGTTTTTTTATATGTAATATTTATTAAATTATTATATTTTATAATTGGATTAATATTTAATGTAAAATTAGTATCTACATGAGTATTATTTTTATAATAAGATACTTTAAAATAATATATACCAATATTTAATGTATCATCAATTTTAATTATACCATTATCATCTATTGATATTCCTTTAATATTATCAACAATAAAATAACCATTATTATTATTAGATTCGATTATAGTTGGTTTATCAGATAAATATATTGCACTAAAATCACTAATAATAAAATTATCTTTATATTTTACTATTGGTATTATAATTAAATTAAAATTTAATATTGTTTGAATATTATTTACAGTATAAATTATATCAAAATTATATTGATTACAATCTAAATTTTTATTTATTGTAATTATTCCAGTTATAGAATCTATATTTATTAAATTATTATTAACTGTAAATTCACCTAATATATTGCTTTTAATAATAGGACTTTCTGATATCCATCCCATATTATATTGTATTGTTTTTTGTAATGTTTTATATTCAACATAAGGTTTAATTTTAACATAATATGTTGTTGTAAATATATTATTATATATTATATCTATATTATAATTATCAATAATTAAATTACTAGAAAAAAATATTTTACCAGTATTATTTATTGATATTAATTTTGTGTCATAACTATTTATTATAGATAAACGACTATCTTTAGTTAATGGTGGATTAATATAAGGAATTTCAGAATAATTATTAATACCATAATAAAATTCATTGTTATTATAATTAATAATTGGTATTATATTTATTTTTATATTAGTAAATGTTAATAATTCTCCTAATTGATAATTAATTTTTAAATTATAGTTACCTATTTTACAATTTTCAATTATTATAAATCCAAAATGTTCATCTATTTTAATATTTTCATTATTTATTATATTTTCATTATTTGAATAATCTCGATTTAGCGAAAATATACCACCAGTATGAGATACTATTGGTGTATCACTAATAAATTTAATTCCATATTGAATATCATGTATAGTACCATATATAATAGTAGGATTAATAGTTATATTAACTTTACTAATAATTGTAACATTATTTACAGTATAATAAATATTTAATAAATAATTTCCTATATTTACATTATTATTAATATTTATAATATTATCTTTTAATATAATATTATCTGGTAATAAATCATAGGTAATTATACCTGTTGTATCAGACATAAAAGGGGGATTACTTGTTATTGTATCACCATAATTAATATTAAAAGTGTTTGGACTATAATAAAATATATGATCTATTGTTAATTTATAATTAAAAGTATTTAATATTTTATTATCTTTTGATTTTAAATTTATTAATATATCATATATACCAACATTTAAATTATTAAAATATAATTTACCTAATATAGTATCTATATTAATATTTTTTGGATACTGATTATTACATAATTCAAATATATAATCGCTATTTATTTTATTATTTACTAGTGGTATAACAGAATGACCAATTTCACATGTATTTAAAGTTTCAAATGATGAATATTCTATTTTAGGTAATATATTTATTATTACTATTGTTGAATATATTACAGATTCATTTTTATAATCAATTAATAATTTATATAAACCCATATTTAATTCAGATATTGTTATAATTCCTATATTTTTATCTATTGTAACATTTTTTATTAAATTATTTAAAATAAAATATCCATTATCAAGTATATATATATATGGTATATCAGATACAAATGTATCACCATAATTAATATTTATATTATGTGATTTATATATAATTGAACTTTTAATATTTAAATTTAATTCACAACATGAAATAATATTATTTAATGTATAATAAATATTAATTTTATAATTTCCAATATTATTTAAAGTAAATTTCCCATCATTTTTATTAATATTTATTATATTTGTAGAATCAGTTGAAAATATTCCATTTGATGGATTTACAGTTGGTTCATGTGATATAAAATCACATGAATAAAGTATTTCATTATCATTAAAATTATATTCTAGTGTACTTACAATATTAAAATTTAATATAATATTAATATTAAAATCATCAATTTTATAACATATATTTATATTATAATTACCAACATTTAAATTACTAATTGTTATTTGTCCAGTTTCCATATTTATTTGTGTTGTTTCTATATTTATTTTATCATTATTATCTAATAAATAATATTTACCTACATTTAAATTATTATAATTAGAATTATATGTAGTATTATAATTAATATTTTTAGGAAAATCATTATAAATATTAATATTAGTATAATTTAATAATAAATTATTATTATTATTAATTAAATCAATTGTATAGTTTAATGATAAATAATTAATAATATCAGTATTTTTTGTTATTACTCCAATACTTTTAAAAGTATTTATATTATTCAAAACATTCAAATCATTTATAAGAGTATCTAAATTAGTTATTATTATAGTTTTAATATTTGATTTTAAAATTTTAATTGTATCTAAATCAGAATCAATTATTATTAATTCCATTATTTTATTAAACATTAGAAAATATTTAATAAAATTAATTTTAACTAATTATTATAATACAAAAAATTATGTTTTAATAATCCAATTTACAGCATAATTTATAGGTCTTGTTTCATTTAATCCTACATTAATTGTATTTCCATTATATGACATTACACCTTGTAAATTAATATTAGATTTATTATTAGATGTTCGATATGTTTCAATTTGATTAGATGGATATTTATAGTCTACTATTTGCTTATTGGGTCCTCTACCTATATTTTTACCAGATTTACCTACATTTTGTCCCATCATAATTTCATGCTTCTCGGGTGTGTCCTCCGCTGATGCAGCATAATATGTTACCCAATCTAATTTATCATATTGTGTATACATAGTATGTGTATGTGGTGTCTCAATAATATTATGCGTATGATTTTTTATTGAATCAAATTGTGATGTATTAAGTGGTGCACTTACATTATCTGAATTATTAAATGATGTACCATTACCTCTTAAAAAAGCACCCCTATAATCTGGTAAATTAAAACTAGCATTATCTGTTTCTGCATTGTTAAATTGTTTACCAATTACTGAAAATAAATTATTATATATTAATTGACTAATTGCTCTTCCATCACAAATAAACCATCCAACAATTGAATTATTATCAAAATCTGTATATTGTATTATATCAGAAGTTCCAATATATGCCATTATATATCCAGTTGGTATTATATTGAAATTACCAATCATAGTTAAATTATTAGGTACATTACCATTTAATAATTTATCTATATTACTTGATAATATACGAATATTATCCATATTAATATTATATATAGAATCAACAGTACTTTTAATTGTGTCTACATCATATATTGATGTATTAATAAATGGTTCTGTTGTATTTTTTAAGGGTGTTGTATTATCATTATCATATACATGGCTATTAAAAAATGTTTTCTTATTTTTATATATTAAATTTAATAATAATAATAAAGCAACAATAAATAGTATTATAACATTTATAGTAAAAGTAGTTATCATATAATAATAATATATAAATTATTATTTAATATATAAATTTTATTTAATATTTAATAATCCAATTAATCGTCCAATTATATGGTCTAGTTTCATTTGATACATTTGGATTATTAGATACACCTATAATTGTGGATAAACTAACACCAGTAGTTGATTGTTCAACTGTTAAAGGATAATTTGTACCTCTTAATCCTCTACCATTTGGTATTTTATCCAAAGCTATCTGGTTAAAGCCAAGAATCCAAGCATCATCAATTGATGTTGGCGCAAATGATGGACCAGGATAATCCCTATAACATTTTTCTATCCCTTTATTTTGTCTATCCTTATTTATTCTAGGACAGTATTTAATATATTTGCGTTTAAAAGATATATTATGTAAATGATTACCGTCTTGACTATGTGTATGATCTTGAATAGAATCTTTACTATATGTATTTAAATTATCATTTTTAATACCTCTTAAAAATAATCCACTATAATTTGGTATATTAAATGTAGTACTTGTCGGTGGATTAGGTCCGTTTAATATATTATATAAATTTAAATATTGATTTATTGATACCGATCGTCCATCACATATTAACCATCCAGGCGGATCTGTTGTACATGTATATGCTGCAACTTGACCAACTGGAAATATATTTAAATTACCAAGTATATTTAAATTGCCAGGAATTGTTAAATTATTATTACTATATATTTTAGATGATATATTAGATAAATTTCTCATAGCTTCTGCATCTAAATTATATTCTTTAAGTATTGTTGATTTTAATATAGTAAAAGGTGAAGGTATACTTGAAGAAGATAAACTATAAGAAGATGATATAGAGTTTGGTTTACTTGATTGTGATACATCATCAAATGATTCACAATATTTTTTATTTATAATGAAAAATATTAATATAAATAAAATAATAAATACTATATATAATAAATAATCACAATACATTATAAATAATATTAGATATTATTTAATATTTAATATTTAATAATCCAATTAATAGATACATTACATGGATATATATCAGTATGTGAAATATTAGAACTATTAATACCATTATCAGAATTTGATACTTTAATATTAGTAATTATTACAGGACGTTGTGAATCTAAATCATATGGTTTAAAATGTGTTTCTGTATTACCACCATTTGTAGAAGTCAAACCACCTAATGTTATAGTAGCTACATCATTAAATCCTTCTTCCCACACAAAATAATGTGGATCATTATCATTATTAGTTGTATCTATATTGAAAAAATATGCATTATATGTATGTGTATGCCCCGGATCAATTACTGTATGTGTATGATTTTGTATTTGTGCATTTTGTAATTTATTTAAATCAGAACTTGTATATTTTATATTTTCAGACGATACATTTATTTTAGGTGTACCATAACCTCTTAAAAATACATTTCTATAATCTGGTAAAGTAAAATGGGTATTTGGTGTTGGCGTTGTACCATTAAATTGAATACCTATTATATTATATAACCTTTGATAATCAGTTATTAATACTTGCGCGCCATTGCATTTTAACCATCCATATGGACTAGTTGTACCTACATATGCAGTTACAACACCAGGTGGTAATAAATTTAATATACCACTAATAGATATGTCACCCGATATAGTAATACTATTAGTTGTATTTAACATATATGCAACTTTTGAAATATTTTGTATAGCTTTCAAATCATTATAATATTGATTTTGTACTAAACTTGTAATATCTTGTGATGATGCATTATCAAATGTTTCATTAATATTTGTTTTATTTAATTTATCAATATTTAGTTTAGTTGTTTTATTAGATGATATATAATACTCATCATAATATAAATATAAAATTATTAAATAAATAAATAAAAATAATAAATATACTATATGTTCATAATTCATTATTCAAAATTAGATATTATTTTTATATGGATTTTATTTTTTTAATTATATAGATGATATAATATTATTTGAAAAATTAATAACTTCTTGTAAAATAATTTCTAATGTATTTGTAGCAGGTATATGTAGCGAGTCTATATGATCAGGATGTATTTCAGAATCTTTATTAGCTGGAATAAAATATGGATATTTATATTTATATGAAATTAATTGACTATATAATAGATAATCAGCAACAGCATAACCTTTATTATTCAAATCAAATTTATTATTATAATATAATAAATTTATTAATTTATTTGCACCTTTTTTTGAAATTATATAGGCACCGGTTCCAGATCCTCCATTAGATCGTGTATATATATCGGATGGTATATAATTATTATATGTAAGATATGTTAGTTGTATTATTTCCCAATCATCTGGTGCATTTTTTATACAAGTTTTAATAGGTTCTTTCCAATATTGTTTATATTTAATTGTCATATCATCTTCAATAATTAAACCTATTTCATAATTACTATTATTAAATTCTAATATAGCTAATAAATGTGATAATATACACCCATATTCTTTATTATCTATTTCATATTTAAAATTATGAAAATAAGATTTTAAAATAGAATCTAAATATTCAGTTTTACCATCTATTGCCGGTATTCTTTTATTAGGTATATTATAAAAAGATTTATCTTGAAACATTTCTTCAATATCATTTCTTCTATTTACCGATCTATCTAAATTAATCCAATAAATAATATCTATACCATTTAAATAATCATCTTTATAATTAATATTAGTAAATGATTCTTGTAATAATTTAAATAATATTATTATTAATAATATTAATATTATTATTATTATTTTTTTAATATTAATAACCATTATATAATTAATATGAGATATTATATAAAATTTATAATTATTATTAAGTTGAAAAGTTAGGTGGCTTGATGTTAAAACATTATAGATGTAAAATTAGGTGTAAAACTTGATACATTACTACCAAAAATACGCTTACGTATTATAATTATAAATAATATAAAACATACTATTATTGATATAATAAAATATATAACACCATATGTTTTTTTAGGTTCTGGTGTTATTAATGTAGTAGTAGTATTTGAACTATAAATCTTGACATTATCAGGATTAAAATCACGAGCATCTTTAGCAACTTTTGCAGTCTCCTCATCACGAGCAGCGACAACAGCAGCAGCAATGGCAGCGGAAGCGGAAGCGGCAGCATCATTAGCATCACGTAAATCAGCTATTACACGTGCACCAGCAACAGCACCAGCAGCAGCAACATCAGAAGAATTAGCACCATTACGTGCAGCAGCACCAGCAGCAGCAGCCGCCGCATTACGTGCATTCGCAATTGCATTAGAATTAGCACCAGCAGCAGCAGCCGCAGCAGCTGCAGCATCACCAGCAGCAATAGCCGCAGCATTTGCAGCAGCGTCTGCAGCCTTGGCAGCGGCTTCTGCTGCTGATGCATTTAAAGCATTATTTGATGTATTTGTATTACCGTTTAACTCACATATTTGTGTAATATTAATTTTAGCCCTATCAGTTGCTGAAATACTACCAATTTGCATATTACTTATACATAATTCTTTTATTCTTTGATCACTAACTACCCATGATTTACCACCAACATTATTAGCACATCTATTATCTATCATTTGTGCACCAGTATTTGGTGTTGTACCTGGTGGAACATAACCATCTAATATTTTTATAAAACTATTTTCACAATTACAATCTATATATGCATTTTGTGGTTTTGTAAGTGCAACTATTGTAGGATCGGAATTTGGACCATATAATTGATCAACAAAAATATTAGAATATGTTTTACGATTTTTTCTAACTTCCTGACAAAAATTACCATAAAAGTTTTGACAATCAGATGTAGCATTCTCTAGTAAAATATTATCTTGTCTTAAAAATGATGGTGATTTAATTCCATAATTGGATTGTAAATTTTTACAATATTCTGGTAACATAGGTTCTGGAAAAATAGGTATTGTTACTCTATATTGATCTAATAATAATAGATTTGGTGAAGTATTATGTATATTATCAGCATTTAATGATGATAATCCCGGTAAGCCTATTGATACTGATGAAGATTTAGTACAACATGCTCTCTTTTTTAATTGATCTGTATAATATAATGGATCTCCAGAATTTGGACTGATAGAATTAATAGAATAATGATTAAGTGCCCATGAATAAATATAATCACCTAATATTGTATCTGAATTAGTATTTATTGTATTTGTACTTGTATTTAATAGATTATCAGCTCTTGGTGTATTTGTAATATCTTGTGTTATAATATTTCCCATATATATATATATAAAATATTTTTATTTTTAATTTATATATATATATATAATATGGGGTTATTTGATAATTTTTTTGGTAAAAAGCCAGAAAATATTACTAAAAATGATATTGAATCTGAATTAAAAGTAGAACTTACAAATCAAACAACTAATCTTTCTAATATACTAAATGAACAAATTACTAATATTTCAACATCAATTGTTAATAAAACTGTAAGTACTATATCACAAGGTACAGGGGGTCAAAATGATTTAAAAATAGGTAATATTTTTGCTGGTGATGATACTGTTTTAGATTTAAATCAAACTATTGATATTCAAGCAACTAATCAGGCTGTCATAGAAATATTAACAGTAGCAGATACAAAAAATAGTTTTGCATCAGATATAATATCACAATTACAAAATAAAACTGCTAACAATAGCGATATAACAGCATCAATGCAAAGTATTGCAGCATTAACAAAAGGTTTAGATGATGCTGGAGGTTTAGCATCAATGCTTAAAACATTAACAGATACATTACCATGGAATCAGCCAATCAGTCAAAAAAATATATTAACTCTTAAAAATGCTGTTGACATTGAAATTACTAATACAACATTAAACCAAACTACTATTAATAATATTATTAAAAATACAATTAGTAATAGTATAAGTAATATGAATGCTGCATCATGTAATATATCTGTTAATGCAAATAACCGCATGATAATAGATAATATAGAACTTGAAAATTCAGGAAAAGTAACAATAAAGCAAGTACAATCTATAATTGCATTAAATTCATGTGTAAATAAATTAGTAAATTCATCAAGACTAATAAACGAAATTGCATCAACTGTAAAAACAAGTGCATCAAATGAAACAGAAAATAAAACAAAAGTAAGTGCAGCAGCTGTTGCAACCGGGTCAATTACAAATATTGAAATACAGCGTGATGCGGTTGGTGATACTATTAAAAGTTTATTTACAAATCCATCAACATTACTAACAATTGTTTGCGTTGGAATATTAGTTTTGTGTTGTATATTTGGTTTCCTATATTCAATGTTTTATACACAATCAGAAGGAGGACAAGAACCAGAATTTACAAGTATTGTACCAGGTTCAGATGCAGATTTAGAGTATGGTTCTAGTGATTCTGGTTCTGGTTATAGTGATGCTGGTTATAGTGATGCTGGTTATAGTAATTCAGGTTATAGTGATTATGGTTATGGTTATGGTTATGTCGATGGAGCAGCCGCATAATATATAATTTATAATTAATATAATAATTATAAACTAATATATTATAAATAATGGTAAAAGCAAATGATTTAATATTAGAACAAAAAAAAAGAGAAAATAAAAAATATAATATTTATCATAAAATATATTTAAAAATTGAAAAAAAAATAACTCTTGCTAGTGCAACAAATTATTATTTTATTTGGTATGAAATACCTTTAAACTTTTTAGGAACACCTTTTTATAAATTTCAAGAATGTTGTGAATACGTTTTACTTGAACTATCAAAAGATGGTTTTGAAATTGAATATTTTGAACCAAATATATTATTAATTAAATGGTTTCCTAAAAATTAATATATTAAATAAAATAATATAAAAAAAATGTCAATAGATACATTATGTTTTAGTGGTGGAGGTGTTCAAGGTATATCATTTATTGGATCATTATTATATTTAGAAAAAAAAAAATATTTTAAAATACAAAATATAACATCATTTATTGGTACATCTTGTGGTGCTATTATAGCATTATTATTATTAATATATAATAATATTAATGACATTTATTTATTATTAATTAATAATTTAAAATATTTTGATATTGATTGTAATATTGATAATATTTTTGATAATTATGGTATAAATAATGGAAATATATTTTCAAAAATATTAACTTTTGAATTACAAAAAAAATTTAATAAATCAAATATTACATTTATGGAATTATATAAATTAACTAATAAAAAATTAATTATAATTGGTACCAATTTTACATTATCTAAAGAAGAAATATTCTCATATGAAAAAACACCTAATATATCAGTAATACTTGCAATTAGAATATCAATATCTATTCCTTTTATATTTACACCAGTATTATTAAATAATAATTATTATGTTGACGGTGCATTAGTTAATAATTTTCCTATAAATTATTGTAATCCACAAACTACATTAGGATTCAAAATTTGTGATTTTAATAATTTAAATATTAGCTCTATACAAGATATGATTTTTGGAAGTATATATATAATGATGCAATCTCAATATAATAATATTAATAATTATAATTATATTGAAATTAACTTTATAGATAATGGTATATGTAATTTTAATATTGATAAATCAGATGTGTATAAATTTATTAATAATGGTAAAAAATCAGCTAAAAAATATTTAAAATATATTTATAAAAAAAAAATTAATATATTAAAAAATAAAATTGATGATTTTAATAATAAAAATATTATAAAAGATGTACTAAATAATATTATTGATAAAATAATTAATTTCTAAAAATGTAATGATCATCAATATTTTTAACTGGATGATATATTTTAAATGGTGTAATATTATCTTTTTCAAATTGATATCTATAGTGTATCTCATTTAATTCTTCTGGATGATAAAGTAATAAATTATTTTTAATAGCTATAGTTGGTATAAATGCTTCTAAAAAAAATATTGTATTATGTTTATTTGCATATATTTTTATTGATTCTAATAATAATTTAGATACTCTTATACAACACATCATACCATTATAATAAGGTGGTGTATAATCAGATATATTAATTCTATACCAATGCCAATAATGTTTATCACCATTACTATTTTCATCAATATTATTTGATAATAAATCATACTTAGGATATTTATTATCTAAATTAATTAATGTATTTTCATCATAAAAATAAACATCATCTTCCATAAACCATACATAATCATAATTAATATTTATAGTACTAAAATAAAGTAAGCCTTTATCCCAGCCAGATATTAATTTATTTATAGTAAAACTAGAATCTATAAATCCATGTTTTAAACATTCATTATCACTAATTTTTATAAATTTTATATTGGAATAAAGAGTTTGTAATTCATTATAATCAAAATTATTATCATCAATAATAATATAAATATCGTATATATTAAATTTATTTAAAAATTCACACCATAATATATTTGGTCTTAATGTTATTAAACATAATGCTTTGTTATTTTTAGATATTATATCAGATGACATATGTTCAATATAACATGTATATAATATAATTATAAATACAAGTAAAATTATAATTATTTTTTTCATTATAATAGTTAAGATTTTATTTATAATATATTGAATAAATATTTTTAGGTATTGTTTGTGATCCATCATAATCTAATTTAATAAATATAGTATTTTTTTTAAATTCATTACTTGTAAATTGTTTTATTGTTTCTTCATTTACTTCTATTTCTCCTTGTAAAAATAAATATTGTACATTATTATAATTATTATAAACTACAATTCTATAATCTAATAAAAAACTTAATATATATAATTCTAATTTTCCATCTGTATTATATGATTGTTTTCTAAATTTATTTAATGCCGAATCAAAAAAGTTTGTATTACTTTTAAAATATTTTGATAAATATTTTTCATATTTATTATTATTTTTTATATTTTGAATAAAATCAATTATTTTTACTTTAAATAAATTAGTAATTGTTGATTGTAATTCTGAATAATAACCTAAATTTCTTGTTTCATTATCAAATAATGTATTATTAATCCAATAATATGAATTAACAAATGCTCTTATTATACTATCTTTATTTGGAATAATTATTTGAATTAATTGTTTTCCTAATTCTATAACTTTAGGTAATTCATCTATAATTTCATTATTTTTATTATTTATTTTTAATTGTCTTTTACCAATTATAGGTGCTTTATTTTTACCAAATAATTCAGACATTATTTTTTCAATATTATAATTACTCGATTTAATTATTTTTTGATTTATTCTATATGAATATTGATTATAATCAACAATATCAGAAACATAATATGTTCCTTCCTGTAATAATTCTTTAAATTGTATACTATCTTGAATCATTTCTTCTAATACTTTATTAACAAAATCAATAGCCATATTTTCATCTAATCTAAATTTACATTCATTATTTGCCCATGAACAATGAACATTATTATTACAATTTTCTTTATTTTTATTAATATAACAATATTCCCTAAAATTAGTAATATTATAATTATCTACATTAGGTAAATCTTTTTCTAAATTAGCCATAGTTTCTATTTTACCATTACCTTTTTGTGATGTAATTTCATTTAATTTTTTTATTAATTTAGGACTTATTATTTTAAAAAGAACTTTTCGTAATTCATTTTTTTTTTCAATTATAGAAATATTATTATTTCTAACAATATTAATAAGATTATTTTTAATTTCTTTATTAGTTTCTAAAAATAAACTAAGTTCTAAACGATAAATATTATAACTTTCATTTTTATAAATATGTGTTTTTACACGTGTATGTCTTGAATCTATATTATCTATATTATTTTTATTATAATTAACAATATATTTATTTATTGTTTCTTCTAATGGTTGAAATCGTGTAGATAATCCTAAATTATTAATTTCACTAATTAATATCTTTTCTGATTTTATTGGTACTATTAAATTATTTTCTAATAATATTGAAATAATATTAATTATATTTTTATTTTTACTATCATAAAATACAGTTTTTGGTATATAATCTAAATTTAATATTTTATTAATCACTTTTAATTCAGTTATATTTGATTTTAAAGATAATAAATCTGTAATTTCTTTAATATTATAAAATTTATAATTGTATGATATTCCAGATGGATAAACTGGTAATAATAATTTATTTTTTAAATATATATATTTACATTTATTACGTTCATCAATATATTGATGAACAATATATTCATGTAATTTATTATATTGATTAATTATATTTTTTGTAAATAATAAACTATTACCTGTAATTTTATTTAATAAATTTATTTGACAATTATTATAATTATATTTTTTTAATTCATCAATAATATTTTTAGTTTCTTTATTATTATCATTAAAATATGTTTCTAATTTAATTTTTTTATGTTTATTTTCATCTTTTTGAACACGATATATAGGAAAATAATATTTAGCATCCTTAATTAAAATAATATAATCTCTATTATCATTTATCATATAATTATTTTCTTTATTTAAACAATTTAAATAATATCTTTCTTCAATTATATTTTTATCTAATGCTTTTTTAATAATTAAATTGTTTTTTTCAAAAATAAAAAAATATAAACCATTTGGACTTAAAACAGATGGTAAACTTATTAATTCACCTATAATATCATATTCTAAATATTGTGATGTTTTAATATATTCTATATATACTTCTCTAGTTTTGAATGTTTCTTTAATATCACCGTTATTTAAATAAGTAAAATAAATATCATTTTTATCTTTTTCTAAAAATGTAATCATATAATTAATAATAGTTTCTATTGTAATATTAAATATATTTGCAATTACTATTAAAAAATTATAATAATCATGTTTAGTTGTATATTTAAAAAAATATCCCGATTTTGATTCATATAAATAATGATTTTTAATTTTATTATCATGATTCCATAATTTATTAAAAAATATATCTAAATATTTTGGTAAATATATAAATCGACCATCCTGAATTTTATTTGTTTCTTGTAAAATATAAATTTTATCTCCTAAATTATTATTAGATTCTTGTTGATTCACTTGTTGTGATTGTTCTCCTATACATTTTAAATAATAATTTTTTTTAACTTTATTATGTGCATATAATTGGTCTTTTTTAAAACAACAAGGCATACATAAATCATTAGGATTATTTCCTCGTGCCAAAAATCCAATATACATATGTTCTTGATTTTTTGAAGGATCGCAAGTATAAAAATTAACTGAATTATTTTCACCGGGTAATTTAATAGCTCGTATAGTTACAATTTTTTTATTTTTTTTTATTGTTAATTCTACTTTTTTTTCATAAAATCCTGTTTTATCATTTAATTTATATCCAGCTTTTATAAGTTTTTCTAAATTATCACCACTAAAAATATCTGGTCTACGTTGTTTATCATTACCACTATTTTGACAACTTCGGGTCCATTGATTTTGACCTTTTTCTGGTTTAAATCCTAATCTTTTTTTATCTAATGATGTTATAGTTTTAACAGTTGTTGAAGATTGTTCATAATTTACAACATCACTAACTTTATTTCGTCTTGATGCTATTTTACTTAATGATTTTAAAGTATCTTTAATTTTTTGATAGTCTTTTTTTTTATATAAATATGTTTCAATATATAAATAAATTAATACTTTCATAAAATCTATAATTTCAATTAATTGTTCTTTATTTCTTGCACCCGTAATTCTAATTTTATATTTTTCACGATCACGACCTTGAATATCAATACCTATTCCCGGTGGTTTTATTGATTTAGGTAATGATTTTAATTTTTTTAATGATTTATTAGATTTTTTAATGACACTACTATATTTTTCTCTAACATAATTTAATTCTTGAATTGCTGTTTCATTTGTAATATTAAATTGTTTTGCTATTTCATCAATTAATTCACGATCATTAATATCATAATTTCTAATAAAATATAATATTCTTAAATGCACTTTAATACGATTATCATATTTACTAATTCTTTTATATCTTAAATATGTGCCAAATTTTGATGTTATTTCTTTATCATCATTTTTCATTGATTTTCTTTTTTTTGGTTCAATAACTAATGATATATATGGAAAAAAAAATCTACAAAATTCAGATAAATCATTATGATTTATTATAAATTTTTCTGGAATTGTAAATTTTTGTATTGTATTAATAAAAGCATAATTAAACCTATCATTATCGGGTATTATAAATTTTATTTTTTTATTTTCACTATTTATTTTTTTTAATATATTTTTTATATAATTATATGTTTCTACTATAGTTTCTATAGTTGCATTATCATCTTCTTTCCATGTTATCTTATATTCAATTCTTCCTGATTCTTGTAAATTAATTGAAATATATTTATTATTTTCTAATAATATTTTAAAACTAATACCATATGGTGCATTTTCAAACCATTTAGATAATATTTCTTGATCATCTATTTTTTCTGTTTTTGTATAAAATTTATACGTAATTTGTCCATCAGATGTTTGATATTGAATAAATGGATAATCTTTATTAACTATGAAACTATCAAAAATTCTATATAAATTAAATTTTGTATCAGATGATGTCCCAGTTATATTTTTTGGATTAGATATATTTACATGAATATTAGATTGTATAATATGATTTTCTGAAAATAAATAATCATATTTAGTAATATTTAATTTACCTTCTTCTACAATATTATAAATTAAATTTAGTAATTTAGAATCATTTTTAATTTGATTAAAATTAGAATTTATATATATTAATTCTTTTTCATTAGTAGATCCATTTAATAATGATATAATAGATTCATATTTATCATAAAAAATATAAGGATAATAAATACTAATATAAACATCATATAAATTTTTTTTACTTTCTAAATCTACATTATAATTAATACCTAATTCATTATAAATATCTAACATATAAATTTCATTATTTGTCATATATGGTTCATAAAATCTAACTATATTATTTTCATCATCTTCACGTTTAATTTTATGACCAAAATAATCTTTAAGATATCCTAAATTATTTCTTAATTTTTCATACACTTTTAAATTTTCATTTGGAATAATATCTATTTTTAATAATTCATTTCGTCTGATCCATTTATGTCCAATCATTATTGATTCCTTTTCTTTTTTATTATAATATTCAGACCATAAATATTGATTTTCTGGAAGTAATTTAATTTTTCCAAATACATCAGATAAAGGTATTGAAATTGTAATTTTATGTCTCATCGTTTTTATTGTATCATCTTTAAAAATATATTCATCTGTAATATAATATTTATTATAACTATCTTCTAATTTACTATCATAAGCTATATTATCAAATACATTATCATATTTCATATTAATATCATCAATCTTTTTTTCCCATTTTTTATCATGAATTGCTTCACTAATTAATTTAGATGTTTGTTTAATATTATTATCAGTTTCTAATGATTCATTATTATATAGTTTAGTTAATTCATCTAAATCAAAATCTTCTTCTACAAGTTCATCTAATATTTCTTCATCTAATATAATATTTTCATCTAAATCATCTATATCATCATTATTATGTTGTTTATTACTTTTAATATTATCATCTGTTAAATCAATAATATCATCAATATCATCATCCATATCTATCATACCACCAGTCATATCTTTTACACTATCAGTCATATCTATCATACTATCAGTCATATCCATTATATTTTTATCTAACATACCACCTTTAATATTTTTTAGTAATTTATTATTTTCTATATTAGTACTTCTATAATCTAAATCTATTTTTTTTATATCTAAAATTTTTTTTTTATCTTTTAAATTGTCATAATATGATGCCGCAAATGAATAAGATATTTTTTGAATTATCTTATTATTAATATGAATATTAAACCATTCTTTCCCATATTTATTTTCTAATTCTTTTTTTTTTATAGGTGAATTATTTATAATTTTTATTTGACTATTTATATGATAACTAATAAAAAAAAATTCATACCAATTTTTACCATAATAATCTTCAATTAATTTATATTGTTTATTTGATATATAAATTAAAGAATTATAAAAATCTTTATTTTTTATACTATTTAATATTTTAATAATTTCATCTGATAATATTGCACCTATAAAAATAAATATTTTATATTGAATTCTTCTATTATTATTTTTAAATTTGTGTATAATTTTAATAGGATCTTTCATAATATCATTAATTAGATATTTTATATTATAATCTTTTATAATATACTAGATGATAACATCATACCACAATATTCAACTGGTTTATTATTATAATCTTCTTTTATATAAACTCCTATTTCGATACTAATTTCTGTTAAAAATCTAAATATTTTTTTAAATAGGTCGCCATGACCTACTTCTGGACATGCAATATGTGCCATTTCATGAATAGCTACATACATTAATAAATTTAATTGATGTATTTCACCTGTTTGTTTACTTTTAAGACAAAATGCAATCTCTTCACCTTTATTAATACTAAACGATGTTAATTTTGAGTGAGGATCATTTTCATAAATTAAACTTTTATTTTTATTTAAATTTCTATGTAATTGTCTTATATATTTATCAAAATCTGGATATTTATCAATATTTAAATATAAATAATCTCGAATTTTAAACATATTATTTATTATATCTTCTAATAATTCAGCTGATTCTTTTTTTTTGTCATCGTTATAAACTAAATATTTATTATCATTTTCTTTACCATTTACTAATACAACATTTTTTTTATTATAAAATAAAAAAATATAAATAAATAATATAATAATAGAAATTAAAATAGTTTCTTTCATAATTTTAATATATAAAAAATTAGAAATTAATTTAATTAATTATTTTCTATTATAATTTATATATATACATGGGTGGTAATCAATCAAAACTTACTGATACAATAAATTGGAATAATGTTAATACTAATGAATTTAGTTCAAATATTCCAAATATGAATAATATTTCTCATCAAGCAACTGAATTAATAAATAATTTAAAATTTGATAATAGTAATGATAATATTAGTTCAGATGTAAATTTACAATCAATTATTAATACTAATAAAAGATCAAATAAAAAATTAATATCAAATAAAATAAATAAACTTTCAGATTCTAACATGTCATCATCTCCATTTATTTCATCTGAAATGTATAATCATATTATTAATAAATATAATGCTAATAATAAATTAAATACTAATAAAAATAATTTACAAACTAATATGGTTGGAGGTGGAAATAATGATGATATTAATACATCAACATCATCATCCATTAGTATTAGTAATTCATCATCTGTATCTAGTAGCAGTGTATCATCTAGTTTAAAAAAAAGTAAAAAAGATAAAAAAAAATTAAATAATAAAGAACATAATAAAGAATCACATAATAATAAAGAACGTAATAATAAAGAACGTAATAATAAAGAACGTAATAATAAAGAACCACATAAAAATATTATAGTGCAAAAAAATAAAAAAAATAAAAAAAATAATATTAGTACTGAAAGTTTAAATTTATCTTATATATCATCATCTGCCCATACTGGTGGAGGATCTGTTAATAGTAGTAGTATTAAAAATGAAAATGATTATAATCAATCGTCTTCAGTTAATACAAATGATATTAATATGTTTGATTCATAAATTAATATTATTTAGATATTAATAAAAAATATTTATATTATTCTTATAGAAAAATAATATAAATAAAAATTAACGGCTTACTAATTAATTTTACACCTTTTAACATTTTAAATGTTAAATAAAAAATCTCATAATTTTGCCATCTATAAAAAAAAATTCCATATAATTTTATTATTATTATTTATTTTATAAACTTGATTATCTTCTAAAATATATGTTTTATTTTTATATTCAATAGTTTCTATTTGTTTCTTTTTACTAATTTTTTTACTTGATTTTTTAGATTCTTCATTAATTGGTTCTTCATTTTTATTTTTAAATTCTTCAAATAATTTATCTATTTGTTTTTATATTCTAATTAAGTATTTTCAAGTATTTATTTTAATTGATCTACTTTGTCAAACATTTATAATAATTTATATTGTTCTATTATATATAAGGTTGAATTAATGTCAAATCATAAAAATACTAAAAATTTTAACTCTGTCTATATACAGCACCATTATTACAAATAAAGTTATGAATATCATGGATATAATCTGGTAAATCATTTCTTGTAATAAATTTATCTTCTTTAATAATTTGAGACATGATATATGATATATAATTATTAATAAATAAATGTTTCCATAAATTAATTTTTTTATATTAAATCAATGTTTACAATTAAATTATAATAGTATTTATATTTACAGCTTTTTTAGATTTTTTAATTTTTATATTTAATTGATTTTTATCATCTGTATTAATTTTATCATATGTATTAATTTTATCATCTGTATTAATTTTATCATTTAATTGAATGGTCACAATTTTAGATTTTTTTTTTTTTATTATATTATCATTATTATCATTAGTATTTATTTTAATTTTTTTTTTATTTGGGTCAATTAAATCATTAATATCTTTTTTATTAGTGACTTTTTTACTACTTTTTTTTTTAGTTTCTATTATTAATTCATCATTAGTATTATCCAATTCATTTTTAATAGTTTTAGATTTTTTCTTTTTAATATCTGATGGTTCAATTGATAATTTAACAAGTTTTTTAGATTCTTTTTTAATTTTTGGTACAGCATTTATTTTACTATTTTTTTTAGATTCTTTTTTAATTTTAGGTTTACCATATTTTTTTTCAAAATGTATAAAAAGTTCTTCAGCATTTTTATCAACTAATTTTAAAAATTGTAAAGCTGGATTCATAATTTGATTTTTCATATAAAACATGTAATTAATAGGAATATTATTTTGTTTAATATAAGATGGAATATCTATCATTTCACCTTGTAATAATTTTTTGTCTGTATCTGGAACTTGAACTACAGCAAATTCAATTCTATCACCTGATTGAGGTTTATTTCCTGGATCACGTTGTGCTATTTTTTCTGCAAGAAACACATGCGCTATTTTTGTCCAATCTGCATATGATTCTTTTAATTTCAAAGTTCTACTTTGTAAAAAATATTTAATATCATACTTTCCTGTAAACATATTTTCTAAACATTGTTCAGTAAATTCTTTAGCACCAAGAGGATCACATTTATTAATTAAATAATCTATTATACCACTACATATTTCTTTTACAATAGGTGCATTATCACGTCTTTTTAATACAATCCCCATAAAATCTTGTTTAAATTTATTTGAATCAAATTCATATTTATTTCCTACATAACGTTTCTTTGTTAATATCATAAAAGGCCAAAAAGTTTTTTCATATTCTAAATCATGGGGAAATGGTAAACGACTTTTAACAAGTTCTCCAGATAATTCACCTAATTGTATAGAATATTCTAATGTTCTTTTATCTAATATAACTTGACCATTTTTATAAATTTTAACTTTAAATATTTTTTTATTATCTATAATATCCCACCATGGTTGAATCCAATAATTATTTAATTTATTTTTTACAAAATTATTTATTTTATTAATATGTTGTATTTTATATGATTCAAAATTTAATTTTAAATTATTTTCAATAAATGTTGTAATTAAATCTATTAAATGTTTATTATTATATTTTCTTTCTCTTTTTAATTTTTTTTTATCTTTTGTTGCTTGTACGTCATGTAAATCACATGCATATATCCAATTTTCTTTTAATGTTGTACATAAAAAATCTTTTGATAGTTTTTTTAAATTTAATTTTGTTAAATTATCTGTATCAAAAGTTACTTTTATTAAATCTATAAATTCATTAATAAATTGTTCTGATGGTACAAACCAACTATTATTATAATATGCATCTAGTTTTTCTATAAATGGATTTATAACTTGATCTTTCCTATTATCTTTTAAATCATTATAACTTATTTTAAATTTTTGTAATAAATAATTTGCCCAATCAAATAATTTTACTTCATAATTATTATAATCATTAATTACAATTTCTTGTAAAGTCCATAACCAAGAAAAATAATTATAATATATATATTCTTTAAGAAATTGATTCATACGATCTTTAATTGGTAATTTTATTGCTTCATCTAATGGTTCATCGATACATACATGTTGTTCTGGTAATTCTAATTTATTTATATTTCCATAATAAGATTGATATAAATCTAAAAATAATTTCTTATCTGATTCCATTAAAAAAGGTTCAATTAATTCTTTACCAAAAGAAATAATTTCTTTAAATAATGGTATTGCTTCATCATCTAATACTAATTCTGTATTTTCTCTAAATCTAAAACATGTAAAAGCTGAATCAGTATTATGAACAATTAAATTACCAATACCAGCAGCAAAATGATGATTTTCAGTTGTTAAATCATATACATAACCTTTATAATCTATTATTTGTGTTTGAACTTTATAATTTTTAATTTCATTACTTAATATAATATAATCATCTTCTATTTTAATATTATATTTTATATTTTTATGATTATAATAATTTGTAAATTTAGCAACATCTAATATTGATTCTGATTTACTAATAAAGTATATTGGTTTATCTAAATTAGTTTTACAATCTTCATAAAGTTCATTTAATTCAAAATGTAATAATTCAGTATTTGTATCTATATTATTAGGACTTATTTCATCCCCATTTAATAATAATAATGAATGATCATCCGTTACATCAACCATACCTGTATTTGTTAATATACGAAACATTTTTTTATGTTTACTTAATTTATGTCTAATTACTTGTTTTATTTTTGTCCATCCTTTATCAGACCAAGTTTCAACACCATCTAAAATACACGCTTCTTTATTATGATATGATATCCATTTATTATTTCCATATTTAAATCCTAAATCTTCTATATTTATAATATCTATTTTATCTTCATATTTAATATATATAGGTGTATACGATGCAACACTATCACCATATCTTACAACTGGTTGAAGTGTAATATCTTTCATAGTTTCTTTTGTAAATTTTTCTATTTTAGTAATTAATTTACTATCATCACGTGATTTTAATTCTAAATCTAATATTTTATTTATATTACCATGTTTTAATCCATTAATTATCCATGGTAATATTTCTTCATCATATTTTTTAGCATATAATAACATTTCACGACCGGTTGATGTTGTACATGCTGCTATTTCACGTTTAGCAATTGGCGATGTGGTTGCACCTAATTGACCATATAATGAATTAGCAGTTATTTTAACGGCTAATTGTTTTGCATCTAAAATTTTATATTTAAATGGGTCTTTTTCAGTTTTCATTAATTTTTTAACTCTTTTTCGTTCTTTTAATAAATTATCTAAAATAGTAGGTATAACACCTAATTTATTATCTTTTTTAGCATATCTTACATATTTATTTTGACCATCATTATCACGATATGTAGCATTATAATAATATATTCCTTCTAAATTATCAAAAGCAGAATCAGTAATAATAGTTTCATGACTCATATTTTTATGCATAATTGCGGATGGATATAACGACATGTAATCTTTAGTACATAATGCTTCATAATCAATTTTAGCAACTGGATCAAAAACAATTGCACCTTCATAACTTTCTTCTTTTTCTATATTTCCTTCACTATCTTTTTTAGCTTTAATAACTGGAAATAAGTAATCTTGTTCTTTATATTCTTTAGAACATAATGAAAATAATTTAACACCTTGTCCACGTGTAAATAAGTAAGATAGTGGTACATAACAAACATTACTCATTTCTAAATTTTTTGTTACAACTTCTAATTTATTAATTAATAAATTGACTAAACTACAATCTTTAATACAATATTTAGCTATTATAGCACGTTCATGTGGTCCTTCTTTTTGCATTCTAAAAATATCTTTTGGTCCAACATCATCTTTTGCTTGTGACCAAAATATTTTACCACCATGTTTTGCAATTTCTAATTCAGTATCTAAACTTTCTTTACTATTTACAATTATTATATTATTAGTACGATCAATAAAATCTACTAAATATTTATCTCCAACATCATCTGAAATAAAACCTTTAATAACTTCCAAATGAATATAATCATTAATTTGAATATCATTTACTGATTCACATATTAATTCATATTTATCATTTTCTAATTTTTTAAAACTTTTTACTTCACCTCTAATAAAATTAGATGCAACATAATCTAATTTATAACTTGACAAATTAAAAGTTTTTTGAATATCTTTCATTAAATCTATATGAACACGTCCTGGAGTATCCCAAATACGTAATAAATTTTCTCCTAATGCAGATGATGCTAGTTTTATTTCTTTAAAATTACAAATTTTATTTTTTAATTTACTTATACATCCAATATCAGATTTCATTTTAAGATGTAAATCACATCTATCATAAATATATTTTTCATCAAAATAAAATATATTATATCCAGTAATAATATCACAATCATAAGTATTTATTTCATTTATAAATTCATCAATTACTTGACGTTCTGATTCACATGAAATAACAGTAACACCATCTACATTAGATGTTTCATTTAAACATGATATCCATTTTCTATAAGGTTCACTTGTACCTAGTTTAGTATAAGTTATACCTATTTGAATTATTTTATCTTTAATTCGAGATGCTTGTGGAAATTGACCATCATGTGAGTAACATTCAATATCAAATGATGCTATTCTTAATGGTGCGTTAATATCTTTAACTATTGGATGTAAATTTTGCCAATTAATATGAATTTCTATATCACATGTACTTTCTTTTTCACATGTACTTTCTTTTTCACATGTACTTTCTTTTTCACATGTACTTTCTTTTTCACATGTACTTTCTTTTTCACATGTACTT